>Ga0187217_1000213_pt1 | contig 24031 bp, 30 predicted proteins | sample 15SPOviralmetaG_FD_130165 | JGI IMG/M metagenome (GOLD analysis project Ga0187217, IMG submission 130165) | Marine viral communities from the oligotrophic San Pedro Time Series (SPOT) site, San Pedro Channel, CA, USA - 15 SPOT_SRF_2010-09-15... | ecosystem: Environmental > Aquatic > Marine >... | reverse complement strand
GCATCAGCAAATGATGAAGTATCAGTTACACCAATTCTATCAGAAGTAACGGGACCGATTTGTGTTTTAGAATTTTTCATATATGGAATAAAAGCATTCATAAAATTTCTGTATATTTGTGGGTCAGCAATAGTAGATAAAGCATCATCACGGACATTAGCATCAAGATTGTAATGTAGTGGAACACGTTCACCGCCTTTAGTAAAAATGATTTGTTTAATTGGTGCTAGTTGACCTGCTGCTAAATCATTAATAAGAGGCATAGTCTGATAAGAATCAAAACCAAGATTATTTAAATAAGTAGATGGAATAAAATTCATAAAAATTCCAAGAACTCTGGATAAACCTAATCTGAAATTAATGATAGCATTTGAAGAAGCAATCGTTGTATAATATGAAGAGATTGCGTTGTATTCCATAGTAGCAGAACCTTGACTCATAAGACGAGATAATTCATCAACAGATGGATTAATTACTTCACAAATTAGAGAAACATTTGTTAACTGATAAAAACACTGATTTAGAGTTCCATCAGCATTAACTAAAAACTGAGAGTCTGGTGCCAGGTGTATATCAAACATCAAACCACCCGTTCCCCATCCGCGACCTGATAAACCAATAGGTTGTTTAGAATTTAGAAATCCTGTCGGCATGTTAATACAGAAAGAATTACCACGGAAATTTCTGTCAGTTGCTGAAGAACCATTTAAATTATTTACATATTGAAGAGTATTAGCATAAATATTTGGAAGAGTGTTAGCAGTTACTCCTAGGTGATTTTGTGCTTCTTGAATAGACGAAACAGCAGGCAAGTAACTTGCTAAATAACGTCCATAGTGTCTTACGTGTTCAATAACATTTTTATTTTTTTGAGAAGATATAACAATTTGGTCTAACATTCCATAAGTAGATAATTTTGGAGATACATCTACATCTTCTGTGGTTAGAGGGATATTACCAAAATCACCACTTGGAGTTTTATAAATAGAAATATTACCAACTAAACGAACCGAAGAACCAATTAAATATCTATCTTGTTCACCTAAAATAAAGGAAACAACTGGATTACCATCGCGATAAGAAATAGTTCCGTTGGAAGGGTGATTACTCGGAAATAACTGAAGATATGAATTAGAACCAGCAACATTATTTGACATTTTATAAATATAAATAAAATAAAAAAAATTTAAAATAAAATGATAATTTATAATTATACAACTACAGACACCGAGTTACCACTAACACGAATACTGCGAATATGGTGGACAAATGATAACCATAATTTATTTTTATTTGGAGCAGTTGCTCCTTCATAATTAACTTGTAAACTGAAATCTTTATTACGAGCATCATATACAGCATCACCAAGTGCTAAAGCACGACCAATCACAAAATTTTTATTAAATTTAACCATACTATGAGCAGTGATTCCTGACTGAGATAATGCTTTATCAAGTTCAATAAGATGCTGAGCAGAAATAGATTTAGTAGTAGCAGTTTTAGTTAGAGGGATTTGACGATTTGGTTGTAATCTTCCATCATATAACCACTGATAAGAAGATACTTCATCTAATATACCTACTAAACCAGAACGATTGGAACGTAAATTAAAGTCAGGGTCACTTGTTTGTAAATCTCCAAAATCACTTTCTATATATGTTAGTTCAGCATTGAGTGCTTGTTGATTTGTATAAACAGTCGCATCAGTTGGGACACAAAGAATAGATTTACATCTTGAATTATTGATTGGGAGTCGGATGTTCGCAACTCTATCAGAAGAAAGTTGAGAAAATTTATATGTTGTGAAACTTTCAAAATCATAGTTAATAACTCCACCTTCTTTCATTTTTCTCATCATGGAACTTTCATATGAAGCAGGAGGCATCACCTGCTGAACAATTAAATTTACATCACTTATAGTATAAGTTGGGTCATATGAAGTAGCATCAGCAACAGATTTACTAAATACAAATAAATCTTCTGATGCTGAGTTCATACCTTTTCCATCTACTTCTACAGAAGCATTTAAATTGACTCTAACATAACTTCCATCAATAGTTATATCTTTAATAACTGGTTCATGAGAAGCATTTTTAAAAAGAACAACAGAAGCATTACCATTTACATATCTCTGAAATCCAAGTTTCTCACCGACGACGAAAGGACACTGAGATGCTACTTCACCAATATTATTTCTTTGACGTAATCGCATAGAACTAAAAGAACCATTAGTTGGAACACTCGCATTAGCACCTGCTTTATTTTTTCTATCTAAAAACATAGGATTGAGAGTTAATTTTCTAAATCGCATAGCACCATCATTCATACGGAATACTTTATTTGTATCTTCTAAAAGTAAAGTTATTGTGATAGGCATTAGCATATTGGGGAATATTTTACTACTTGAGAGAATCCCTGAATGAAGAGGCATACAAATTTTAGCATTATTAAAATCATTTGCTGTGAAAGAAGCATTAATAGGACTTGTATCAAGAAAACTGGTAGTATATTGAGAATTATACCAATTATTAGAAAGAGATTTAATATTTCCCATAGTTCCTCGGGTCTGTAGCATATGTTTAGAAGAACCTTCAGTCATTGCTCGTTTATTTCTTAAACTTTCATTTGTATGATAATCATATTTAAGTGCGACCAGAGTATTGTAATTTTCTATTTCTTCTAGAAGAACACCATTATGGTCATGGATTCTAAGTGACCTTATTAAACACTGACCGCCAGTTTCAGCATCTAAACCAAGACGAGTAGGACAAGGTAGACTATCAATACCACTTGCGGAATAAGTTGGTGGTTTTATTTTTACTTTAAATTCAAGATATGTTTCTTCAGGATTAAAAAATTTAAGTGTAGGGTCAAGACGTAAACGTATTTCTTGACCTGCTACATAGTTAGTTCCATTCTCGGCAGGAATACGAACCGATTTTTGTTCAACTGGTATTTTATCACTTGCTACCCAATAAGATGACATTTTATATAATTATATTTTTAAAATTTAAATATAAAAAAAAAATATTTATTGTAATTCACTTAAACTTTTTTTTTCAAAATAAATATCCAATATATCATTTGAATTGTAATTATATAATTTTATTTCTTCTTTTCTTAAAATATTAAATAATAAAATTATATTTCTTAAATCCCACCAAGAACTTTTGTGAACTCTTTCAACATTTGGTGGATTATATATATCACCTACTTGTTGATAATCATTAAAATAATAATTTGGATTATCATTTGGTGTTTTTATTATTTTTAAAGTCCCATCTTCTTGTTCTATACATTCTGGAATAAATTCTTCATATTTACAATCCATTCCCAATATATTTATTTCTTTAGCATCTAAACAATAACCATATAAAACTGATGATGTTCCTGAACAATAGTCAACTAAATATCTAAATGGATTTTCTTTTGAATTCATAAACATTTGAAGACTTACAACATTTTTATGTTTTTTTAATTCTTCACCAATATCTGAATTAAATAAACTATGACATATAAAAAATGTTTCACACTTTTTTTGTTTTACCATTTCTAATATTTTATATCTATGATGATTACATACAACACTATCAACACAGACGTAATGTGTTGGATATATTCCTGTCCTTTCCCAATCTCTAAATCCCAAGCAACAACCTATCCAGATTTTATCTTTTAAAAAATTAAAATCAAAATCTTTTAAACTTTTTCCATTACCAACAATATATAATTTCATTTAAAAATAAATATAGTTATATTTTTAAATATATAAAAATGTTTTTTTATTTTTTAAAGTTATATAATAAAATATTTAATTACTTTGAAGATTTAACAACAGCACCTGACGATTGTGTGTCAGATATTGATGCTAATTTATCCATAGAAACGGGTGTTTGTTGAAGTTGAGTTTGTTTTTTTACAGAAGAATCTTTTTCTTGTTCTTCACCAACTACATCACTAACACCACTAACTAAACCAGCAAGACCACCAGCAAGATTTAATGCTACTCCTACTGGAGCACCAAATCCTGTTAAATCTAAAGTAGTTCCTGCTGCTTCAAGACCAGCACTCGCCATGCCTGCTACATTTGCTATTCTTTCAGCAGAATTATTACCAACTATTTTATGTGATTCTAAATCATCTACAGCATCCAAAGCACCTAGACCAATTGTTAAACCAGTTGAAGCAATACCTAACTTACCTATAGATGATGCTTTCTCACCAATACTTTTTCCAATTGATACATTCTCTGATAAAAATGTTTTAGCACTATCTAATACATTTGTTTCACCTCTAAATGCTTTGATTGCTGTATCTTCGGGAAATAATATATCTTCTGTTTTATTTAATATTGCTTCACCTATTTGTGGTGCTGATTTAACTACTCTCCCTACTGCTTCTAAATCTTTTCCTTTACTTGCTACTTGTCCACCAATTGCTTCACCTATACTCTTTTCTTGTTCACCTTCTAAATTAGATTGACTATTTGATTCTTTTGTTATATCTTCTTGTCTTTGTTTTAATTTTTCAGCATTACTCATTCTTATTTGTTCATTGAGTTTTAATATATTTTCATTGTGTTGATTACCCACAGATAATACTGAGTTAAATCCATATGATTCCATTTATAAATATAAATATTTTATTTTTTTTTATTTTTTAAATGTTTTGACCATAAATCCTTGTCTGCTGTTGTTCTTGTTTTACCTCCTGCTACAAATGAATAGACTCTCGCCATCCCCCATTGCTGAGGTGACATCTTTTTTCCACCACCCCCCTTAACACCCCTTACATTCCTCACACTCTGTGGATTACTTCTATGTGCTGCTAACCCTCTGTCATATACACTATCTAAAATACTCATAGATATTCCAGTTTTTTTTGATATTGATGCTTTACTATTTGGTTTATCTAAAGGTTGTCCATATCTTTTATTATATTTATTTTTGTTTGTTGTCACCATTTATTATATAAATTATTTTTTTTTATATTTTTATTTTAAGGTCCATTCCATAAAAATCTTACTGACCAATAATTTGGACTTTCTTTATTTAAATAAGTTAATCTTCCTTGTTTATCTTTTATACCTTTTGCTCTTGCTAAATATGAAGCACGTCTTTTTGGGTCTTTATGTTGTCTAAAGTCTTTCATGTTTGAATCTCCAAAATGAATTAATTTATATCCTTTTTTATTATTTGTTTTTACATATACACTAAACTTTTTACCTTTTTTTGAACTTTTAAATGGTTTATTTAAAGTTGGTTTGTCTGACATATATAAAATTATTTTCTTTTATATATATAAATGTCAATTCATTTTTCATATAAAAAAAAAGATTTAACTAAAATTATTCAAGATAATAATATAAATATAAATATAAAATTAAAAAGAGAAAATATTTGTAAAGAACTTTTAAATTATATTGATGAATATAATTTACAATATTTATATAAACAAAATGAAAACATGAGTATAACTATAAAAGATAGAGATGAAATTATAAAAACAGCAAGAAAAATTAAATCATTTATTAATTCAGGTTTAGATACATCTAAAAATATTTATATAAATAATGATGAATTAATATTTGATGCTGTTTATATTTCACAATTTGGTGAAATATCTTCAGTAAGAAAAGCAATCAAACTTGTTGAAGAAACTTTAAATATAAAAATTCCTATAATTATTCCTGAGAAAGTTCAAGAAGAATTAGATGAAAGAGAAAAATTAAAAAAAGATATGATTCCTAAATTACAAGTAAAAACTGGTAAATATTATGTAAGTTTTGATTGATATTTTAAAATTTGTATAAATGAGAATGCTATCAATTTAATTAAATCTTTTGATGATTTATATGTAATTTTTTTATTTATTGTTCTACGATATACATATGTTTTTTTTTTATGGGAATAATGTATATATTGATGATTTAAAATATTATTTTTATTTATTTTTCTATCAAAATGTTTATTACATTTATGACAAATAGTTTGTCTATATAAACCAGTTTCGTGATTATGGTCTAAGCATCTTTTATTATTAAATATAATATCATCAAATTCAATATTACACAATTCACAATTTAATATATTCATATGTTCCTCATATAATTTATCAAAATCATCTGATATAACTCCATATTTTTTCCAATTTCTAATTGAAAAATATTTATTCATATTCAATATATTTAATTGTTTTATTTTTAAATATCAAATTTACTTTTGATAATTATTATAATAACTATGAAGAAGAGTTCCAATACTTGTGCCTCGGTTACCTGAAATCTCAAGTAATTTATCAATTCCATCAAGTTGTAATGATTCAATAACTATTTTATTTATGCTACTTGTTCCAAGACCATATCTTGGGTCTTTATTTTCTAAATCTTTATATGCTGCTGTTGCTCTTGATAATTTCTTTGAAACTAATTCATTTGATAACTGATTTCCATTTTCATCTTTAAAGAATATATCATCTTCCATGGTTTTTATATATGCTAATAAATCATATTTTAATTTTTTATCATCAATAGTTGTTAAAACTAATCCGTGTTTCTTATCTGTTTTATAAACTCCACGAGATATAAATAATTGTGAATAATGTTTAACAATATAATTTGCTGAAAGTTTTTCTTCTTCAGTTAATTTTACATAATCTTTTTTTTTGATTAATTTTAAACTTGATACTTCATTTCTAAATAAATATTTATATATTAATGAAAGTAATAAAGATGTTTGAAAATTCTTTTCTAATTTTAATTTTACAATACAATTTTCAATATCTTGAATTGTCCAATTTTGTAATTTAAAATCTGTATTATCAGATACAATATTATTTTTATATGAATCAGTTTGTTTTTTATTTAGTTCTCTAACTTTTGTTCCATAAAAATCATATAATTCACCTTTATCAATTACACAAAGAATAGCAGATAAACAATTTCTTTGACTTGTGATATGAAGACTTGATATAGCATCCATGACTTTATCTCGGTCATTTAGATGGTCAAAATTAACTCCTACAATATTATTATCATCAATATGAGGTGTATTTGGAACTAATTTTCTATATAAATTTCTTAAAGATGAATTATATTGTTTAATACTTGAATCTTTGATTGTTGGTTTACGTTCACGGATAAGGTTTGATACATATTCTAAATCCATTTATATAATATATATAATAAGTTTTGTTTTTAAATATCTAACTATAATTTTCAAATTTATAATTTATATTATTTTATTTTATATAATTATATAAAATGTCTGATAGTGATGAAGAAGATGGAAAACCCTCAACATTTGTTTTAAAAAAAGAACCACCATCTTCAGATGAAGAAGATGCGGGTGGAGGGTTCATGGGATTTGCTATTTATGCTGAATCAACTTCATCAGAAAGTGAAGATGATGAAGGTATAATTGAACCAGTTGATAAAGTTGAAGAAGCAAAAAAAGTATCTATGGCGGAAATATTAGCAAGTAGAACAACATCTAAATTAGGTTCTCAAGAACCTGAACCTGATACTGATACTGATGATGAAATTGATTTTACTGGATTTCTTGCTGATGCTCCATCATGGATGTTTGAAAGTCCATCAGAGGAATCAGAAGATGAAGAAGATAATTATCCTCCTCATCAAAGAGGTCCTATGGCGATGGGGACGACGAGACCTGAACAATATATTTTAAAAATAAATGAAAAGATTGATATATTTAATAAAAGTTATAATGTCAAAAGAAAAAATAGTAAACTAATTAATTTATTAAAAAAATATGATTTTGAATTAGACAATATTGATATTGTTAACTATGATGAAGGTAAAGGACCTCAACCAGTTACTTTACATACATTTACACAGGACAAAAGAATTGAAGACTCTGGACCTATGAGTAGACCTGAAGCAGAAAGATTTATTGCTGAATTACAAAAATTTATGATTAAAGATAATCCTGACTTACTTGGTATTCATTTACATACTGACCACTACACTCCCGCTAAACTATTAGATGAAATGATGGTTTGGACTTATGTAGATAAGGATGATGTTGATTTTCCTGGAAATATTACTTAGGTGTCAAATTTGACCCCTTTGCTTAGAAAATAAAAAAATATCTCTAAGGGAATTTTATTTTTCAGAACGAATACAAAAAAAGTTCAAGGGGGGTCAGATTTGACACCCCGCCTACGTAATTATATAATTCTATAATATTTAAAAACATAACAACTATATTATTGATATGAATAACTTTAAACAAGATTTTGAAAGAATATCTAATGAATTACCTTTTGTATTTGGTCATGTAAATACAAATAAATATAAAATGTGTAAAAGAAATATTAAAAATAATATCAAAGATGGATATATATGGGATTCTTATAAACCTAAAACTTATAAACAATATTGTGATGATAAAGGTATTATTTTAAAAAATACAAAAACAAAACAAATAAATAAAATATATAGAGAATATAAAACTTATCTAAATGAATTTTATCAACAATATAAAATAAATGAAAATAAATTTAATATTATACAAATGTTTAATATGATTTGTAATTTATTAAATAAAAAAGAAAATATAAAAGAAGAATGCTGGCATGAAGATGAAAATTATGATTTAGGTTTAGAATAATTATTTACCAACAGATTTCATTGCTTTTTTGTGTGCGGCAGTAAAGGACATTCCTGCTTTAATATCTTTTTTCATTTGACTCATGTGTTTAGCACTATGATGTTTTGAATGTTCTTTTAATCTATCGGACATTGATTTTTTTTTAGTATTTTTTTTTATTGGTGGTTTTTTTGGCGGTGGTTGTCCATAAGTTGTCATTATATTAAACACAAATAATATTATTTTCTTCTTGATATTTTTTTTTAAATTCAATTGCTTCTTCAATTGTTTGAAATCTTTTATAAAATAATACTTTATTAATAGTTTTTGAATAAACCCAAGTATTTGTGATTTTATGATAATGAATATTTTTATGTCCTGAATTATTTGTTTTATATTTACTTTTATTTTGAAAATTTTCTGAATGTGTTGCCCATCTTAAATTAGAAATATCATTATTACTTGGATTTCTATCTATATGGTCAACGTGTGGTTTATTTTCAGGATTATCAATATGACATTCACCAACTAATCTGTGAACACCAACACATCTTCTTTTACTTTTTTCATCAAAGAGAACAACATTATGATAACCTGTATTTCCTTTATGTGGTAGCAACATTTTTCCTGTTCTTTTTGATTTAACATTTCCATTTGTATAGACTAAATATTGTGGGAAATCTAAAGGTTCTTTTGGTATAATTTCCATATTATATTTATTATTTTGTTTTTAAATATTATTTTTTATTTTGATTTAAAATTTGTTGAACAATATTAAATTTATCAGGATTGATTTGTTTTGTAATTTTATATATAATAGCACTATCATTATTTAAAGATGCTAATGATTGTGAGGGGTCATGTATTGATGTAGTTATTGATGTAATTGTTTTTGATTTAGTAAATACAAATTCCATATCAGGTGAAGTATTTACAAAAAAATCAGGATAATCTGATATTTTTGGAACTATAGCAATTACTGGATATAGTTCACCAGAATCTGCTCCACCTAAATAATCTGAAGAATCTAATATATCTGACCGAATACAAAAATATGGATTTATTAATTTTCTTGGAAGATTTGGTGCTGTTAATTTTATTGAGTGAGCAGTTTCAGATATTGCTGGGAATTGTTCAAATAACATTTGGTCTCTAAAATAATCATTTACAACACCCGCATTTTGTAAATTAAATGATGTTGTTATTGGTAATTGTAATGAATATGTCCCAGCACCCCATATATTTGTCACAAAATCCATAGTTGCTACTTGACCTACATTAGCATTTGTTAAAGCATATGGTAAACTATTTTTATTATCATTTCCTATTCTGCTAGTCAAATCATTTGATGAATCTCTTGAAGCATTAAACTGATTATATTCAAAACCTAATCTACTCCAAAATCCATCATTCCAGTTTGAACTTGAATATCCAAAATCTTTTATAATTATTCCTGATAACTGGTCATATATTGTCCATCCATCTAAATTTGGATTTAAAAAATCTACTTGATATGCTTGTCCGTTTACTGTTAACGGGTCAACTCTATTTGATGAATACGGCATCATGTTTGGTGTAAAATTTGTATCAAATAATCTTTTATTTATTTTATATACTTTTTCTCCTGCTGTTGAAAACTCTGGTATTATTTGTTCTGTGTGTTTACTCGCAGAATCTATTCCACCAGCATTATATCTATTTTGTATTCTTTCTGATGTATGTAAATTAGATATCTCAAATCTATTTGAAGTATTGTTGTAATCAAGTAATGGTTCATTTGCTCCTAAATATATTTTTTGTATAAATTGTGAACTATCTATTTCTGTTGTATTGAAAGGTGTTGGTAACATTTTATTTACTGAATCTGCTGTTTTTGTTGCTTGAACATATCCATCAGTTAATCCTATACATACATTTCCATATGAATTAAAATGAACATCCCATCCAAAATTTGTTAATAATATTGCTTTATTTGTTGTTGAACCATTTCTATTTAAATTAAATAAATTATTTGGTATTGTTGTAAATGATGCGTTTAATGAATTATCATCTAATATTCCTAAATGTGATGTTGTAACTGCTACATAGTCATAGGATGCTGTTGCTATTGACACTCTTTTAAAACATCCAAATGAATAACCCTCTTCCCAACTTATCCCTTCTGTATATTTATTTTCATAAGTTGGATTAAAATCAAAAAATATTGGAACACTATTTAAATAATTTATCCCTGAAGCATTTGCTAACATATAATCATTCCCTAATATATCTTTATAACTTGCTGATAATGTTTCTTTTTCTAATTTACATAGAGCATCCATATGTAAAAATCTTGAATTATTTACATTTGTAAATCCATTCAATTGATTCCATTTATTTTCAAAAAGTTCTGGATGATTTTTTTGTTCCATAAATATTGCGTTCAATTTTTCTAATGTTTCTTTTTTCCATTCAAAATTAAATACTATTTCATGTGGTCTTTCTGTATTTGTTGTTCCTCTCCAAAATTGACTTGCGTTTAGAGGAAATACATTCGCAAAGCATCCACCCGCCATAGTTTTTACTGGTTGTGATGGTATTGAGGCATTTAATAAATTTTTATAATAAGTAGCAAATTCTCTACCTCTTTCCCATAGTTCAGGTCTTTTTACACCAATATATTGATATTGTGATAAATATGTATTAGCATTATTATATTGAAGTGTTGAACCATTTATTGCTTGTTGAAAACTTGTGAACTTATCTTTATTTGATGTAAATGGTGATGCTGAATAAAATGTATGATATGTTGGTGAATTTATTTCTACACCTACTCTTCTATCTGTTGATAGTGAAGCATTCGCATCAAATATAGCATCTGACCTTATAAAATTTACTTCAGGTTGTGATTGTTTTCTTAATTGATTTGTTATTGTATCTGCTATCTCATCTGGACTTTTAAATCCTTCTGGTATTTCTATATCTATCTTTTCTATATATTCTAAATAGTTTAATAATGCTGGTGTATCAAATGAAGCATTCACCCATACAGGGTCTAATGTTTGTGATTGACTTCCATATCTTGTATCATCTGCTACATATATTTTAAATCTTGAATTATTATTTCTTGGTCTATATCCTTTAATCTCTACTCTGTTTAAAATACCAAAATAAAACATGTCATCATCAACTACATATGCTGAAACTTTACTACCATTATATGAAGCACTTAAACTTGTTGATATAGCATAATCACCAGGTATTTGACCATATTCAGTTTCATCATATTCAGTCCAATCTGCTATTAAATTTGGAACAGTTTTATGACAAAATAATCTTGGTAAATTAAAATGATTTTCACCATTATTATTTTTATAATAATTAATTAAAATACTAAATTTATTAGAATATACTTCTTGTTCTCTTGTCACATTACTTGCTGTTATTCTTTCATATCCTAATATTTTTTCATTTGAACCATTTACTTTTACTTCAGATGTTAACTCTGTAAATGTTAAATTTCTACTTTCTAAAAACTCTGTTGTTATTTGTAAAGAATTAGCATCACTACCAATCTCAGATATAAATGCGTTGTGAACTGATACTTTATCACCTTGTTCTACTTTTATACCTGAACCTAATTTATTTGTAAAAAGAGCAGGTGATTTTTTATTACCACCTAAATATTGACTTGAACTTTTATTATTACAATCTAATAGTGTAATAGACTCCATTTTATATATAATATAAAATTAATAAAGATTAATTAAAAACAATTATCATAAAAATTAGGGTCGTTTCTACCCATCGCCCGATTTATAGTTTGAGCAACTTTCACCCGATGATTTTCTTGTTCTTTCTTTTTTTTCTTGAGTGCTTTTCTTTCTTTGCGAACTGCTTCGTATCCTTCTAATGCTTCTCGGGTTGCTTTCGCAGATGATTGAAGAGCAATACGTTTTATATCTTCTTCAGTAATATTATTTGTTATATGCTTTGTTTCATGAGTTATATTATTAATTACTGGTCTTTTTTTTTCTTCTTGTTCTTTTATTTCATTTTCTTTTATTTGTTTTTTAGTAGGCATCTTACCTTCTTTTCGTAGTGCCGCGTTCTTACGTCGCGTCTCAAGTGCTTTCTCACGTGCTACAGCAAGTTTCTCAATTGCTTCAGGTGTCATTTTACGTGTTCTTTTTACTTTCTTTATTGTAGGAGCATCTGCTATTGATTCTGCTTTTTTAAATACTTCCTCTACTTGTATTTTTTCTTTTTCACTAATTACAGGCATAGGTTCTTCATCTTCTTGTTTACTTGGTTCTTCTTGTTCATCTATAATTTCTTCTTCATCAGAAAATGTTGCTTCTATTTTTTCTTCTTGTTCAATATTTGGTAGTAAATCCATGTCTATTATATTTCTATAAAATGTTTAAATTTTTCTATTAAATTAAAAAATAAATAAATAAATAAATAAATAACGAAGGCGAGGTGTCAAAATTGACCCCTTTGCTTGGAAAATAAAAAAATATCTCTAAGGGAATTTTATTTTTCAAAACGAATACAAAAAAAGTTCAAGGGGGGTCAAATTTGACACTTACCCTAAGGTTTTATTTAACATATTTAATATTAAAAATAAAATATATATTTAATATATAAATTATGTATCCAAATGTTTCAATTACGATGCCCATATATAATAGGAATAATTTTAAAAGAATGATATTAAGTAATTTATTAAAATTAGACTATGATAAATCTAAAATAGAATTTTGTTTGTTTGATGATGGAACTGAACCATTTTTTAAAAGTCAAGAAGAACATGACCATTTTATAAATATTATTAAACCAATAACATTCAAATATAAATATGATAAAATTAGAAAAGGTATAGGAGAAAAAAGAAATGCTCTTGTAAAAATGGCGACTCATAAATATATAGCATCTATGGATTCAGATGATTTATATATGTCAAGTTATTTAAAACATTCATTTAATATTTTATTAGAAAATAAACTAGGTTTAGTTTGTTCACCTGAAATGTTATTTTTATATCCACTACAAGATTGGAGAATGACTGGTATTGATTGTCAAGTAAAAAGGATGGGTCATGAAGCAACTATGGTATTCACAAAAAAATACTGGAAAGCGATGGGAGGTTTCCAAAGTAAAGGGACTGGGGAAGGTGTTAAATTAATTGATGGAATGAATGAAAAAAATATAGGTAAAACAAAAATACAAAATTGTATGATTTGTATTTGTCACTCCACAAACTCGGTGAATAAAGATTCTTTCTTTGATAAAGGAAATATAAAATATAATTTAAGTGAATATGATAAGCAATTAATTAAAGATTGTTTAGGCATCCCGAATATGGAAAAGGACGGTAGTCTTACCGACTAAATCTGTAGCAAGAGTCTCATCAGCATATACCATATCAACTTCAATAGTTGATAAATATAAATCTTCAGTATTATTTAATTTTAAATATACTCTTTCATTTGGTTCAAAAAATAAAGCACCCGTTCTTGTCCCAGTATTAGAAAATGCTGGAACGTGATAGAGTATTTTAGAATTAGAACCTTTAGCAAGATTAACACTATTAAATGTCATGTTCTTAAGACGAACAAATAAACTATTTGTTGCTTTCATTTCAGGTGATTCATCAGATTGATAAGTTAAAGTAAAAGGACTACTACCACCAGTAGAAGTAGCAATATTTACAAGTGACCTATTTGGAAATCCCATTAAAAACTGACTATTACAACTCGCAGTATTCCAATATCTTACATCTGGAGCAAAAAAGAATTGAACTTTATAATCACATTGATTATTACCATTTAAACCTTTTTGATTAAGATTATCTATATTTTTTCTGAAATCTACATCACAACTTCTTGCTTGTATATAAGCACCAGCAAGAGTGTCACCACCAAACAAGAAAACGTGTGCCCAATAATCTGTATAACAAGGAATTTCATTACCACCATCAGGAGTAAATCCATAATATTTATGATTAACAATATCTACACCAAAGAAATCTTGTATAACTACAGTCTGACCTTCATCCATCCATATTTTAGGATATAAATATCTACAAGTCATAGATACTGGTTTAACATTAGAAGCACTCGTTCCTGATGTCCCATCACAAAGAGTAGTAGATGCTCCTGAACCATTTATTATAACAATTTTAACTCTTTCATTTTGAACATTAAATACAATATCTGTAATATCATCATTTGAAGCATTTTTAACTGAACCATAGTTTATATTTGTCATTTCAAGTTCATCATTACCATCAGTTCCAGCATATTGAACAGTGATGTCTCCATCATCATCAATCGTTACTGAATAATCAAAAAATTCATATCCATCTTCTCCTGAAAAATAATCAGGTGCTTCATCTTTTAATGCCCTACATAGTCCATATTGTGCTCGTTTAGTTTTATTAAATGTTTTTATATGAAAAGAACCATTTGCTAAACTAATTGGATAATCTATACCAACACAAGGTAATTCTTGATTAGCAGGAGCAGTTAAAACTCTTGTCCCACGATTAAAAGTATAATCATCACCTTCATCACCCCCGTTATATTGTTGACCTTTCCAATTATCAGATATATGAGAAGCATTTTTAGAACTATCAGTATTTGTTACTTGTAATTTCCATCCCAACCAATCTAAACCACTACCATTTCTTAAAGGTTCTATATTTGCCCCAGGATTTCTTCCAGTTGAAGCATTTCTCATTAAATTAGGATGCCAGAGAGCACGATTTAAAGATGCTTTCATTAATCTTCCTACATTATCAACATTACCATTAAATCTATGAACACCTTCAGATATATTGTCTGTTCCTGTCCCCGTATATAGTTGTTCAGGGTCAATAGCAAAAGATGTTGCCCAAGGTAATGATAATACTTCTCGTTGACTAGTCGTATATTCATCTATTTCTTCACCAAAATAAAATGAGTATACACTATTATTTTCATTTAAATCTACATTACCACCTCTATTTAATTTTACACTCTGAACAGCAATCTCAGAATTTTTTGGTATTTTAAATGTATCATTTAAATTATTTTGATAAGCATAAGATTTATTAATACCTTGCTGATTATAACCTGAATTAAGATTTGTTGTATTTGTATTGGATGTAATTAATAACGACATTTATTAATATATAATTTTTATTTTTCTATAAATAAAAAAAATATTAATAGAAATGGGTAATAAAAAAGTTAAATTCATGAAACCAATTCAAAATAACGGAACAGCAAATTCTGAATCACAATTTAAAGTTCACTATGATACCAATCAAGAAAAAAAAGTTAAACCTAAACAAGTTTTTGAATATACAGGAGACAAAGATAATATTAAGAACCGACTTCGGAGCAGCAAGAAGAAGAGTCGTCGGTAAACTCAAAATAATCTTCTTTACCTTCTTCTTCTTCTTCACTTTCTGATTCATCTACATCTAATCCTCTTTCTTTTCGTCTATCACCCCAAGCAATCTCTAATATTTTTTCACATTCTTCATATTGTATTTCACACAATATTTTATATATATCACGGATAGCATAGTTAATATCTCTGCTAGTCGTTTCTTGTTTTTTAGGCATTTATATTTATATATAGTTTTATTTTTAAATACAAAATTCAAATTTATAATTATGTAATATTTTTAGAAATATAATTAAATAAAATTAATTCATAATCATCAGATTTAGTTATACAACCTCTACATAGTTTTCTTTTTAATCTGAATTTTTTTTGTCTAAGTTTATCATTATTTTGTCCATTTGTATATGGACGAAATACTTTTGTATAAATATTTTCAAATTCTTTTTCGGTTAGTTGTAAATCCATTTCTATATATATAATTGTTTTATTTTTAAATACTATGTTTCCATAAATTTTTAATATAAGGGTCGTCAAGTTTATAAACTTTTTTTACATATATAATAATAGGGTCAAATTGTCCATCACAATCCCATCTTACTTTAAATCTTTTAGGAGTCATTTTTAATATTTCAACTTCTTCAGCAGGCATACAACCACAACCCTTATTTATCTGATTTAGTGATTTGCCTTCAATCCAAACATCTTCACCAACTTTAAAATTATTGTTTTCCATATTTGTTTTAGATTTGGATTTGTTGGTTGTAAAAAGCAAATTTATTTTTTTCAAATTTATTTTTTCAAATATTATCTTTAATTTCATGAGGAATTTCTACTTCACTACCAATCATTTTATTATCTTCATATATAACATCTTCAAAATTTTTTAATGCTTTACCTTCTTGAACTTTTAAATAAAGAAAATTATATTTACCTTCAACTGCTTTATGATAAATCTGAAGAAATGTTTTTATATCTCCAAATGGTGGATGAAACTCCTCTGCGATTTGGATTAATTGTTTATTGTTAGTTTGTTTAAATATAATTACATCAGTAGCATTATTTCTAAGGATAGTATCAACAGATTTAAAATTTTGAGTAAATACTCCCATAAGACCTATATTGTGGTGACGATAACGTGTTGCTAAAAATGACACCTCATTATTACGCTTCATATTACTTCCCAAAATATCATCAAGTAAAAGTGCTATGAATGGCATATCTTTTTTTTCACCATATGATTTTTGTGTTTCAATGAGATTATTAATCATACCATCAGTATAATAATCTTGAACATCAAATGCTTTTCTTAAAAATCTTGCTGTAGGGTCATTTAAAATAGTATTACTTATAATATTTACATTATCAAAATATTCTTGACCATAAAATCCTTCTTCACGTGGACGAAGTAACATATTATTGATTAAAGTTGTTTTCCCACTCTTGACTGCTCCGATTCCAAGGAGAAGTGAGGGAGGTTGCGGTATATTTGGATGAACAGGAAGTATTCTTTTATCAGGCGGTTCAGATTGAACTGGAAGGACTTTAGGAGTAGAAACAAAAGTATGCGTGATATCATCATCCATTTATATTAAATATATATTTTATTTATTCTTTTAATATATTTTTTTTTTATATCTGAATAACCTTCTCTTTGTCCACCATAAACACCTTTATCATTCATTACCCAATTATCTTTATCAATTAATTTTTTCCAATATACATCAAATCTAAAATTAACATTATTAGGATGATTTAATAATTTATCCCAAGATTCTTCTAACATGTTCAAAAATGTTTTATAATAATGTTTTTTAATTATATAACCTTCTGCTCTTTTTAATGATTTTATTCTAAATGTATTATCTATTTTATTTGGAAAACAATCAGAAATATCACCACCAATAAAAAATATATCAAAATTTTTTGGTATTATTATTTTATCATTTCTTATAAACATAAAATCATCTTCCATGATACAAACTTCTTCAAAATTATTTTCAATAGCATATTTTATACATTTTTGATGAGATAAATTACATCCTAATTTTGTCTTTACTGCTTCAATAACAATATAGTTATAGTTGATTAATTCTTTTTTTATTAATTCTAATCTATCTTTTCTTTCAGGCAAATTAATAACTAATATTGGTGGGAAATAATCAAAAAAATTCCAATCCATATTTTATATTATTTTTTATTTATATTTTCATAATTAATTGTTAAATCATCTTTAACTTCCCAATAACCTCCACCAAACCATCCTTGTTTTCTTTCAGGCATCCTTTTATTTAAATCAACTATTTCTTGTTTTGCTTTTTGTAATTCAATATTTAATAATTTATTTCTTTTATTTATATCTATCACTACATTCTTCACATCTTTCAACTCTCTTTTTATTTCAAGTAATAAACTTTGATTGCTCACATTTGTCTTGTTCATTATTATATTTATTTATTATTATTTACAAACAAATCAAAATTATAAAAGTTTGAAATATTATTTTTATATTTCATTAAACAATCATCTTTTATCTTTTTATAATTCATATCTATTTTATAACGAGGTTTACCACCCATATTATAAAATCCCTGTCTTAATCTTAAAACCCAATTATGAGGTTCATAAATTTCTGTCATCCAATCATCACATCCCCAATTCTTTAATTCAGGTGGAAAATAAAAACCAAAAATACTTAAGTGATGTTTAGTAACAATACTTTGTGTTAATAATTTATCATTTGGATTAAATCTTAATCTACCTAAATCATTTAAACCAACTACACCAAATCCCTTATTATCTTTTAATTTTTTTATTGCCTCATTTACAAAATTAGAATCATTAAACAATATATCAGAACCACACTGAATAAAATAATCATGATTATCAGCACTAATTTTAAATAATTCATTCCATACAGCAACTACATTACCTTTATAAGTTTCATCAAATGAAATCATTTTTACTTTTGTATTTCTCATAGTATTTATAAATCTTGATATATTTTCTTGTTCTTGTTTATCTGAATATAATTTATCATCATCTTGATATCCTAAATATATTGTATAGGAATGGTCAGAACTATAATATTTGAAAAATGATTTACAAAAATAAATATATAAATCAGATAATACAAATTTGTTTTTATATTCGGGTTTTGATTTTACAGGAATTAATACAGCAATATTTTCAACCATTTTTTAATATTTAAATATAAATCTTTAAATATAATATCAAAAATGAACGATTTTTATAAAAATGAATATTTATTAATTGATAAGATGGATGATTTTCATTATTTTAAAAATATAAAAGATGTAGCAAAATATTTAAATATGCCTACACCACAAGTTTATTCTATAGTTACTTGGTCAAGATTAAATTTAAATAATAGACAATATAAAACAGGATTATATATACAAAGATTATTTAATTTAGATAATTTACAATTTCCAGAAGATACAACTTTTATATGGGACTGGAAAACAAGAAAAAACTATAATAGTTTAAAAGCACACAAGACTTGGTATCAAGAAAAACATTTTGGAAATAATTAAAATATTTTAATATATAAATGACAAAGATGAACGATTTTGACCTTGAAGAATTAATGATTTTTTGTGTTTCTATTCTAGGAGCATTAGGAGGATTTATGCTTATTTTACAAAAATCTAAATGTGAAAGTATTTGCTGGGGTTGTTGTAAAAGAGATGTATCCGCAGTAATTGCTGAAGAAAAACTACAAATGACTGGTCATACAGGTGAAACTCCCAGAAAACCCTTTTTATTAAAAGAAGGTAAAGAATTAGAATTAAAATTAGAACCTGAACCTGAACCAGAACCAGAACCTGAAACTACTGAGTAAATGTATATTCATCAACTATTATTTTATTTAGTCCTTCATCGCCTGCTACTGAAAAAAATTTATTTATTAAATCAATACCATTCTTATCTCTTTTATTACCAATAACTATTTGATTATATTTATCTTCAGATATATGTTTTTTATATTTTTTAAACTCTTCCATGTTTTCAACAAATATAAATATTTTTTCAGAATCCATTTTTTGAAGTAAAATATCTAAACATTCTTTTTCTATATTTTTATAATTATTAATTGATGATATACAAGCAACATATTGAAAAGTTTTTATATATTCTATAAAATCTTCTTTTGTTCTATCACCATCTTTAATAATGTTGTAATAAACTAAACTAATTCTATTACCAGTAAAATCAGCAATCTCGTGCCAGTATTTATTTCCATCAAATGTATAAAATTTATTTTTAATATCTATTTTAGTTGGAGGATTATCTTTACCATCAAAATATATAATTAACTCACCACCTTCATAGTCACCCAAACCAATTATATAAGATTTACCAACATTATTTTTATCTACATGTTTTTTCATTTTATAATTTTTATTAAATTGTATACTTGAAAATTTAAAATCAGGGTCAGGTATTAATTCTTCACCTAATTTTTTACCAAGTTCAAAACATTCATCACATGCTTTCTTATTTTTTTTAAGTGAGAAATTATATCCACAAGTATTTCTTCCACGAAATCTTGTCTTTACATATCCTGAAACAAATCCTTCATATTCTGTATCACCATCTTTTAAAACATTCTCTCGTGATTTATTTTTAGGAAAATCTAAATCAATTAATTTCTTTGATAATATTTCTATAGTATCCATTTATATAAAAAAAGATATTTATATAAAATAAAATAAAATATTAAAAGTGTCAAATTTGACCCCTTTGCTTGAAAAATAAAAAAATATCTCTAAGGGAATTTTATTTTTCAAAACAAATACAAAAAAAGTTCAAGAGGGGTCAGATTTGACACCATGAGAAAATCTTGGAATTTTGTATTTGAAAAAATAAATTTGCTTTTTTACAACCAACAAATCCAAACCCAAGCAAATACATCCAAGAGAAAATCTTGAAAATTACATAATTCTAAATTTGAAATTTACATCCAATCCAATCCAATTCAATACAAATAATATGGATACACCGAACCAAAAACAACTCAACGCTCTACTTGGTAGTTTCGCCGTTCAAGATATGTTGGGTCGTCCACAAAAAAGATATAATCTTATTATTAAAAAACCTGAAGGTGACTATTTCTCATCATCGAATAATCGCCTTGAACTTGTTCAATATCTAAAAAAACTTGAAGATAATAGTGGTGATATAAATATTAAAGGTTGGTCAATATATTATTTAATTACATCCCTTAAATCTCAAGAACGAGGTAACGATGTTAAATATTTTATGCTTTGTTCTACATATGATTTTGATAAAAGATTAGGTAGTGGAAAACATTTGAAACTTGATAAATATGAATATGTTTCAGTAAGTGTTGATAAATAAATAAATAAAAATAATAATAATAATAATATAATATTTTTTTTGAGAGAAAATCTTGAAATTTTGTATTTGAAAAAATAAATTTGCTTTTTTACAACCAACAAATCCAAACCAAAACAAATACATCCAAGAGAAAATCTTGAAAATTATATAATTCTAAATTTGAAATTTTTAAGCAAAGCAAAGCAAATCTAAAAATATATAATGGCGAGCAAAATGAACAAACCTCAACTATACGAAGCATACAAAGAAGTTTCTGAAAGAAACAAAGTCTTACAACTATTTAATAATGTATTGGAAGCAGAAAATGAACAATTGAAACAAGAACATAGTAAATTTAATGAAATATGGGAAACAGAGGGAATTACAGAACAACAAATCATTGATATGAGAAGAGGTATCAGTGATAAGTGTGAAGAAATAAAAAAATTAAAAAAAGAAATTGAAGAATTAAAAGAAGAAAATGAAAATTCAATTGAAATACAAGCGTTTGAGGGATATAAAATTGAATATGAAAAATTAGAAAAAGAAATAAAAAAATTAAAAGAAGAAATAGAAGAACTAAACAAAAAGAAAAGTATTAAATGGTCCAGAGAATATGCTATGCCTCTTATCACTCAACTAAAAGAAGAAAATGAAAAACTAAAAGAAAAACTTAGAATGGAAAAATTACATACTAATAAATTAATACATGATGATGGTTCATTAAGAGATAAAATTCATAAATTAGAAGAAGAAATTAAAAAATTAAAAGAAGATTTAAAAAGAGAAAATAATAAAGTATGTAATCTTGTTGCTAAAATTCACCAAATTTCTTAAAAACAAATACAATTTATATAAAATCTTATGTGATATAAAATAATAGAAACAAACTTTTTTGAAGTTTTGTTTTGAATCTCACAACTTTTTTTAGTTTGTATGGGGTTATTGCTGACAACTTTTTTTCTCGGAATAAATTTGAAATTTTACAACCAACAAATCCAAACCCAAGCAAATACATCCAAGAGAAAATCTTGAAAATTACATAATTCTAAATTTGAAATTTTACAACCAACAAACCCAAACCACAAACAATACAAAATGCCCACTACAACTATTCACCTGCTATCTGAACTTGAAAACTATAAGATTGGTTCACTAATGTTTCCATCAGATTATCATGATTCCACAAATTACTACGAAATCAAAGATATCAAAAAGAAATATGGATTTCATAAACGTTCAAAAGTCTATATACTTACAAAAACTTTTGAAGATGATGTTGATTATATAAACGCTCCTGCTAACAAAGAAAACAAACAAAGAGTCCCCACTTGTTGTCCTGAAGAATGTGAGGGAGCAGAACCTGTGGATATGTCTATGTTTAGTAATGGTAATACTTGTCGCCAAATGTATCATAGTTGGTATCCATATGGTGATGTAATGATATTTGGTGAAACTGAAGAACAAAAAAAATCTCGTGTAGATACTCAAGAATATGAAAAAAGATGTAAAGATATTAGAAAAGAACTAATGAATAAAATGAAAACATTTGATGAAAAACAACTAGCGATGGTTATGGAAAAAATAGAAGAGATTCAAGGTTAGTAATAAATACAAACAAATACATTTTATATAAAATTTTTTTTGTGAGAAAATCTTTTCTCAGAATAATTTTGAAATTTTTAAACCAACAAATCCAAACCCAAGCAAATACATCCAAGAGAAAATCTTGAAAATTACATAATTCTAAATTTGAAATTTTTAAACCAACAACCCCAAACAACAAACAATATGTCCTGTGCTATTGAAATCGCGAACGAAATTCTTGCTGACAAAGTAAAAGATCTTGAAGAAAAATATAAAATATTAGTAGATAAACTACTCACCGAGAAAAAAACTACGGAAAAATTAACAAAAGTAATAAATGAACAACAAGAACAAATACAAGAATTCAAAAAAGATATGGATGAGGGAGCGTTTCATATGGTTGAACAACTATCCGCTGAATTAGGTAAAAAAGAAGAAAAAATAATTGAATTGGAAAAAAGAACTAAGGATGTTCGCAGAGAGTATGAAATATCAGAAATATATTGTCAAGCGACTACTTCCTACGAACCTCCTGCTCACGAAATACTTGAAGCAATAGATGATTATTCTAATGACTTTGAAATGACTATTGAATGTCTTCATAAATTTCTTGATATATCACGCGAGAATGTATACACAAAAGAACAAATCAAAAAATTATGGTTGAGTGCTAAAGAACAAGGTTATTTTGAATTGATAGATGATGTATATGACGAAGAAGGTCCGCAAGTAGACGATGAAGATATTATTGAAATAATGATATCTAACCTAAATGATATTACAGATAAAAATGGGGATGAAATTTATCGTTTTCATAAACCTTTTGAAGAAACAAATGAGGTCCGCGAGCATGATGATATAATATTAAATCTTAATGTTCAAGAATACAATGATTTACAGAGAAATCGTGGTTATGGTCGTTAGTGTCAAATTTGACACCTTTTACAAAAAAATATAAAAATATATCTATGGGAATTTTATTTTTCAAAACGAATACAAAAAAAGTTCAAGGGGGGTCAGATTTGACACTTATATAAAAAAATATTTATATATTATTTATTTTTTTGTATACACTTTAAAGTTAATCCTCATTC
>Ga0187217_1000212_pt1 | contig 24088 bp, 22 predicted proteins | sample 15SPOviralmetaG_FD_130165 | JGI IMG/M metagenome (GOLD analysis project Ga0187217, IMG submission 130165) | Marine viral communities from the oligotrophic San Pedro Time Series (SPOT) site, San Pedro Channel, CA, USA - 15 SPOT_SRF_2010-09-15... | ecosystem: Environmental > Aquatic > Marine >... | reverse complement strand
GTTTTAAAATCTATAATCCAACGTTCCATTTTACCATCTATTTCAATTTCACATACTAAATCACAGGTACCTGCTACCTGTATTTCATCTGAAAATAAATGTACTTCTGCTTCAATTAGTGTTGGGTTGTAAGTCTCCCAAAAATCTACAAATCTAAGGAACATTTGCCATACATGAGTAGGCATTTTAGGGTTTCCATTTTCATATAAAAAATTAAGTTCTTTACCATTTAACCAGTCTTCAATCATTTCATGAACTAACGTTCCCTCTTCTGCTGCTTTTTTAACAATCCATTCAGCACTATAGCCTACTTTTTTAAGCCAGTCTTCAAAGTATTTACCTTTTGGATAGGAACCCAAAACATGGGTTACTGAAGGGTAATATTTACCATTTCGTCTATAATACCTTGAATCAGGCATTGTGACTTGTTGATAGTCATCTGAAATTTCTAGTAATCTTTTGTATGATTTTTTGATCATATAGCTAATTTTTGTTCCATTAAATCATAGTAGGTAAGTGGAACTGTATTTTGTATAAGTCTAGTGAAATTTTCGAAACCCATCTCACTCGGGTCCTTATCTTGTAAATCTACAAGATAGACTTCTTTGCCTTCTGCCATTAATCGCTCACAGAATTTCAAAGCTTGTTTAATTGCATCCCTATCTAATGCAATATAAATTTTATCTACTACAGAGGTAACTATTTTTTTCATTAAGCTACTCTGTATGTTTTTCCCTAATAGTGGGATTGCGTTTCTTTTTATAGCAATAGCATCGAATAGTCCTTCACATAAAATAACTGGTACATTCCAGTTTATTAAATGTTCATTTGGTACTATATCTCTACTTGCTGATGGGTTTCTATATTTAACATATGGTTCTTTTTCAAATGAACGAGCAGTAAAGTAATTTAACCTACCATCTGCATCATATGTTGGTATAATAATCATATTTTTATATAAACCTTCTTTACAGTAACCTATATTATATTTTATAATATCGTATTTACTCACGTGTCTATTTTTTAGGTACGCGAGCGCGTGCCTAGCCATAATCCCGCTGTTATCCACGTTATTTAGGCTAATATATTCATTTGGAAGCGATACGCTAGACACAACTTGTGTCTCTTTTATTGATTTAGATGTTTTAACAAGTGATTTAAGTTCAGTAAACTTATTTACATCTACTTTTAACTGTTTAAATAAAGAATATATAGTAGTACCTCTTACATCACAAGCCCAACAGTGCCAAGGGTTTTTACCTTCACGATTTTCTGTTAGATTAACCTCCATTTTTGGTTTATGGTGGTGACAGAAAGGACAGTGATATGCATAATTGTTTCGGGCAGTAGCTTTGCCCGAACCCATTACAGAGTTTACTAATGTAACTAATAACTGGTTTACCATGAATGGTAATATATAAAACTATTTATGTTCTGACACGAAATCTTCAAATTCAATGTCTTTTAAATCTTTTGTAAAAAATTTACCTAAAATATTATCATTAAAAAATTCATCTGGTTTTTCTAATACCTGGTATATCATTTGGTATTTTATTTCAAAATAAGTTAAAGATTTTTTATCAGGGCACATTTTTAAAATAGTGCGCTCAAATTCACCTTTTTTACCTTCTAAAAGTAGTTGTTTAATATCTGATTGGGACCCATAATATGTTTTCCAATCTGATTCTTTAACTACCAATTTATATGAAGGTCTTCTACCTACTATGCCTTGAAGCTTTTCTAGATCTTTTTTACCTAGTTTTTGTTTTTTATTATGAAATAGTACCTTTTTCCCAATATAAGACTTACCCGTAGGTTTGTGTGTTGTTATATAAACGAAGCCAAATGTATTTTCGGGGAATTGAGTAATATCGCCTATTTCATGTGTTTGATAGGTCCAACTCATATGTGTGTTTTAAAGTTATTTATAAATATGGGCTATTTTTTCAAAACTTTATCCCAAAGTCTTTCAAATATAAAATAACTTACCATTTTTATTACTACTTCTATACCTCCAATTGCTAAACCAAATTTATAATTACCAGTAACCGCCCATCCTGTTAATATAGTTAATATAGTAGCTATAGTTCTCCAGATAATGGTTTTTAATAATGTTTCTTTATAGCTTGCCATCTTTTTTCATTTGGTTACGAATAGAAGTAGCTGAAATATCACCTATTTCTTTTGGAGGGGTATGTTCTATAATGTCATATCCTACTCCTCTACCGTAGTTAATAGATTCAATGTCCGGAATGATAGTAGGAAGGACTTTACCTTCTTCTATAAGTTCCTTTAATTCACCCTCTTTTACCATTTCTAGTATTTGTTCTGCTGTCCATGGATTTTTTTCATCTGGTTTAACATCTCTAATTCCTAACCAAACGTTGTACCCTTCTTTTAATCTTTCATTAATTAACCAAAGGTGTCCTTTATGTAATGGTTGCCATCGACCTGCAAAAAATGAATATTTTACTTCGGTTGATGAACTTTCTTTATCTGCTTTAGCTTTTAATTCCGCCATCTCTTTCTAAATTTATTGCAATAGCCCGTTCTCCAGGTTTATTCGGATCCATATCATTAATTAAATAACGAGGGCCTCTTTCTATTCCCATAATTAATCTATCATATGGAACATAGTTTTCGTGTAATTCTACTTCAGTATGTATTCTAAGATATTCAGGGCGAGCTGTGGTTAGAATAATCATATGTCCTTCACTTGCTGCCTGATCTAAATAATCTATAGTAGATTTTATACCTTCAGCTTTTGTTGTCTCATACGTTTCAAATTTACGATATTTGAATATAGTACCATCTATATCACAAAAATATGTATTTTTTTTCTCCATATTAGTTATCTAATTGATAATCTGAAGGTGGTAATTCATTTAGTAAAGACCCTTCAGGGTATTTTTTAGGTAAATTATTGATTATTTTTTGTAAAGATTCTTCAGGTGTATCGTCTGTAGTATCTATATCAATAAAATTATCTTGAGGAGCAATATACGCAATTGCTTTCCAATGGTCACGTTCTCTTGCTTCTGTTGTGTGAACATATATTTCTTTAATATTATCACCTAAAAGGGTTTTGAAATCTTCTCTTTGATCCAAATAAGGTGCTACTAAAGAAACTATAACATCATTTCCTTGATTGTGGAGGTAGTGAGCAATACGTTGTGCTGTGCCTACATTTTCAACTCTACCTTTAATAGAGTAATCTTTGTTAGAAAATAATTCTCTCATATCATCTCCATCAATTCTAAAAGCATTTGGAGAATATTCTTGTTGAAGCATATCTGCTAAAACTGTCTTGCCAGCACATGGCTGACCAGTTAACCAGTATATCATATTATTGTTTATTTATTGATTCTATAATTTTATTTGTATCAAATACCTCATTTAAATCATTATAAGGTATAGAGTGAATATCTTGTGCTAAATTAAAAGGTTGGAAAATTGAATTTTGAATTTGTGGTTCCTTTGTAAATGGATTGGCTAAAATATTATCATGAAGGTTATAACCAAATATTTTTGGTTTTGTAGATACCCAACATACAGTTGATTTTATACCCATAGCGGCTGCTAAGTGTTGACTAAAAGAATCTATTAACAATCGTTTTTTAGATAACTGTAGTAAAATAGCTATACTTCTAAAACCATCTAAAGCAAATAAAGTATCTGGGTATTCATATTGGTCTTTTCTTTTTACATGGATAATAGAATAATCATTTTTATAATGTTGAATTATCTCATTTGTAGTTGGTAAAGGTATATCTCGTGTCCATGAATATTGAAAACCTTGGTTTTGAGGTCCCCCATTGGGTTGGATAACCATTATAGGTTTTTCTGTATTATAAAAAGGAATAAAATAATCTTTCTCTGGTTGTGTTAAATATATTTCTGGTTGTTCATTATTATAATGTAAACCATAGATTTTACACCAAGTTTTAAATAGATGTTCTTTTTCTGTTATAAAGGAAGTATGATGGTAAGGGTCAGCAACAAAAACTTTACAATCTTGGTCTTTAACATATTTTAAATATGCCCCTCCCATTTGTGAAGTTTCAAAACATTCATTAATATGGGGGTTATTTAAAAATACATCGGGGTAGGCTGTAGAGACTACTATATGGGAGTTTTTATATCGTCTTCTTAGAATTTTTACCATGGCTGTTCCCATGATAGATTTTCCCAGACCACCATCTATTTGAAATATAATGTTCATTTATAACTTTTATTTTGGTAAAACCAATATACGTAACTAACTTAAATGCTCCTAGTTATTTTACCAAGGAGTGCCTGTGTCTTCTGTTGGGGCCACATATGAAGACATTTGCTCTGCAATAGAAGAAGAATTATAATGTTTCATAGAAGCAACAGGTAGTGAACCTGTAATCCATCCTAAAATTATTTCTTCTGTTAGGTTGTCATATTCTATAAAGTTTTCATCAGTAACAGACCCAGATACTTTAGCAGCAGAAGGGAATTCACTTTGAAAACCTTCGTGGGTAGTTTCTAATCTAAATTTTACTTTATTAACTAAACCACTTTCAATCACTCTGTTGAGGTTTGTAATTTTAAAAGTATGTTCCATAATAATACGTTAATTTAATTTATTATAAATATGATAAAATTTTTATTTTATGCCTTTCCAATTAACTTTTGGTTCAGATAAATGTATACAAAATGTGTCTAAGTCCAAAATATTAAAAAACATACCAGCAAATATTAAATCATCAGCTCCCGCATCATTAGATAATGTAGGATATATTTGATGTAAATTAGAGTGTATTCTATTAAATGTAGGGAGGTGGAATAATTGGAAGTATCCCCACCCTTTAAATTGGTCTTCGATCTGATTGTGAGAGTTCCAATATTGTTGAGGATCAAAATTATCTATACTTTCATTTTGATTTATATTAACTCTACCCATAGTATATAAATTATGAGTTTGATATTTGAGATCTATAAATTCGGGTGCATATTGTATATTGCCATTTTTGGAAAAATATTCAAAGCTTCCATGTTCTTTCTTTTTATAACTATTTAATATAGGTCGATTTAAAAAGGGATCTATTTGTACAATATCAGAGAAATTTTCTGGTAGAATAATATCAGCATCAATATGTAAATACCATTCTTCATCTTTTCCTAAATAATCAAAAGCTTCATTAATAGCACATCCTTTAGCAAATGTTCTTGTATATAAAGTTTCTGAGAATATGTATTCTAGATTATGCTCTTTGCATAAGTTAATAGTTTCTATATCATCCTCAATTGTAACTATAACCCATCTTTTAAAAAAACGTTTATTAGAAGTACACAATTTTAATAAATGAGAGTAATAAACACATACCGTAATAGCATGTATGTCTATATTCATAACCATATTTTATTTACATATATTTTAGTAAGTATTCCAACCAGAATAATCTAAATCAGGATATAAAGCTTTAACACTATCAACATCTGATTTAAAGTATGTTTTTAAGAAAGCTTTAGAGGGATCATCTAAAGTAGTGTCATATGATCCTGAATTTGGGATTATAAATCCTGGATCTGAATCTAATTCATCTACTCCTAAAAAGGTAAACATTTTGTTATATTCTCCTAAATTATCTGCTTTTACAGCTTCCTGAGTTGTTACATATATCTTTTCTTTCCCAAATCCTTCTATATAGGTATTTAAGTTGTCTGTGTATAAACTTCTTTGTAAAATATTATTATTTTCAGGAGTTGCCCACTGTTCAGTACATTCGTTAAATGTAAGATCTTTATATTGAAGACCAAAGTTATTTTGTGGTTTTTGGATGTGATTCCAATGACTAAATGCTCTATCAATTGGGTCTCTTAAAATAATAATAATTTTTGCATCAGGTATATCTCTTTTCATTCTTTTTACTGTATTAGGTGATTGGCCTTCGTTACAGTAAAAGTAGTTAGGAGAAGATTCTCCCATAGCTATTCTATATAGTGGAAAATATCTTTTATAAAAATCTATGCCTCTTTGATAATTCTGGTATTTATTAAAAAAATCCATTTCTTTAGATTTTTCATTACTTAAACCTTGAGTTAAATTTGATATATCATGTTGGTACTGGGTATTAATTTTTGCTTTCCACCAAGGAGAAACGCAATAAACATCTATATGTTTAGCTAAATTTTTAGCTGCTGCCGTAGTACTGCCTTTCATGACTCCTGCTACTATAAAATTTGGTAAATTTGATTGCATAATATTTTTATTATTTTGTTATAAATATGATAAAATTAATAAAACATTTAATTTATCCTAAAATATAAACTTTTTGTTCTAAATTTAATTCCCCTCTTCCATATTGTTGGGTTAATTGACCATATAGGTTTTCTCTAGTATTTTGTAAATCAATAAAAAGTTGTTTTAAATATAATTCTTTTGATTCTAGTTCTAATTGTGATATTTTTAAAGAACCTAATTCCTGCATTAATTCCCCCCACATATTTTCAAATTTAGTAAATTCATCTACTGTTTCTTGGGGTAATGGTATTACATTTTTCATATTTAATTATTTAGATAGTTTTGGATATTTATAGAGTTAAAAGATTTATTCGTTTTATCAGTTACAATATTATTTTTAGATGTTTGTATGTGTAAATTATATGCATAGTTTATATTTTGATATTCACAACTATATTCTGTTAGAATATGGGAATGAAAAGTTCTTAAATCAAATAATCCATAACTATCTATCCACTTTTTAAAATCTTTTTCTACAAATTTTATATTTGGAATTTTATTTAATGTTGTAATATACATTATTTCTTTTAAGTCTACAAACATATTTGGAAATTTTCTATGAATAATATGTACTTCATCATAATATTTAGATAATTCTTTATAATTTATAAATGAATCATATAATGAAATATGAACATTTTTTGGTTTTGAAGTATTATTTTTAATTTTATCTATGATTTCTGATTGTAGACCTACTTCTTTACCTTGCTCATCTAGATGTTTGCATATTACGGAAGGTAGCATAAATATCTTTTTGCCTTGTTTTCTTATCCTTCGGCTAAGAAGTAAGTCAGGGCCATATTTAGGGGTTATAGATTCATCATTTAAAGGGAGGGTTGGTTTTAATATATCAGAATAACTTAAAATACACCCATTCCCTACAAACCCTACTTCTGTGGTATTATGGAATATAAAATCATCTAAGGTACAACTAATCCATTTCCTTTTTTGAATACTTGCTGTTACTTTTCTTTTACTTTCGTGGAATCCTTTAATTGCACTATTTGTATGCCAATTTTTACAAAAATAAAACCCAGATGTCATTCCTATACTATTATCGGATTTAAGTTTAGAGTATAAGTCTTCTAAAGCATTTACAGGGGGGATAGTATCATCATCTAAAATATGAACATAATCACTAGTTAAAGAAGATTCAATAGCTTTGGTTAAATTAATAGCAGTGGAATAATGTTTAGAATATGGGTCACTAAGACGAATTTTTTCTTCCCATTCTTTCCATTCAAGTTCACTATTAACCCTATCAATCCCCTTAATTAAAGTTAAGTTATATTTAGATTCTAAATCATATTCTGCAACTTTAGTATCAAATAATGCTTTAAATTCTTTATTAAAAGCTTGTACTATGTTTAAATTAAGTGTTGTAAAATTAGAGGGTATTTCTACTTCTTTAAGATAATTAAAAAGAGGATCTATAGTAGCTTCTCTACCAATCATTATAAATCCTATTCCTAGGCTATTTTCATTTTCCAAACTCATAGTTAAATATTTTAATGTCTTTTTGGTATTTTTGATTAATTAATTCTGCTGTTTCGTCTGTATAATATTCCCAATAAGGTTTATGGTCTGTTTTATTTTTATGGGGGAGTTTAGTTATGGGAAAACCAATTCTATTGCAAATAATATTAAAGTCTTCTTGTAAATTTTCAAACCTTCCTATAAAAATATCATCTTCAACATTTCCATATTCATCCTCAACCCATTCTATTCCAGGAGAGTTCCATAAATCAGGGTTTGGGTGGTTGTTTTTTATGTAAGTTGTAAAATCCGTATTAGGAGCAACTACCCCTAATTTTTTACCAAAAAAATAATCAGATAATTTTCTATCCCAAGGGTTACGTAAAAAAATAAATTTAAAATAATTATCCCAATGGTTGTGTAGGGATTCTAAATAATTAGAATTTTTAATAATTTTTAATCTTTCTTCCGTTGGGTTAGTATCATATAAATCAAAAAGTTCTTTTGAGGTTAAGTGTTCTTTAATATCTCCGAATATAGTAGTGCTAACACTTCTCCCTGCAGTTTTATTTACATGGATAAAGATACATTTATACTGTTGAGATATATTCATATAACCTTAAATTTGACCCAATATAATAAAAATAAATCAGATATACAACCTATTTTAAAAAGGGGTTTCCTGTGTAGATTCTCCGCTTACTAATTTACTTACGGACGAAGATAGTTCGGTTTGGAGTGTAGGAATATCAAAACTTCCTGTAATCCATCCTAATATTATATCTTGGGTTAAATCTTCAAAAGGCACGAAACTGTCTTCTGTTGATGATCCTGATACTTCTATGTTGCCATATTTTTGAGCTATAGATCCACTAACGATAGTTTCATATACATATTCTATATCATATACTAATCCGTCAGATGTATTTCTAGTTAAATTATTTATGTGCCAATTAAATTCCATATTTTATAAATATTAAGATGTTACGTCAAGGTATACTTTATATGTTCCTACATTAGGACCAAAAGAAACAAAACTAAATTCTAAAGCATCATCAAAAGCCGTGATTGGGCTTCGTAACCAGAAGTTATAACCTGACATACTTCCTCCACTTGTTTCTGCATATACATGATAACCAGTTGATTCGACTGTTGTATCCACTGATGTACCTGTTCCAAATGAAGAAGGAACAGCATTAGTTACACTCCATCTACCTCCAGATCTTGATGTTCCTAAATCACTCCAACTTGCCCCACTATAGGTACTAGTATTTGTGGTTGTGGATTGCCATCCTGTTCTACTTGTAGATAAGTTATAAGTAGTATTACCTATAATTATAGTGGCTCCAATTTGAAAGTCTCCTTGGTAGGTGGTACAGCATGTTCCATTTGTATATTGGATTACTAATCTACCATTACTACCATTATAGTCACTTAATGAAGCAATTTCACCATCACCTTGGAATATATCCCAAGAGGTAGTTGATGATAAATTTTGTGTATATAAAGCTGAGGATAATCCTAGATCTACAGATGAATGAGTATAACCGTAAAATTCGGATACAGCATCTGGTGTTGATTTACCAGCTGTACTGCTCATACTACGTAAAGATACGTTTGTACTCGCGGCACTTAGTTCTGTTCTAATTTGGCTAAAACTAAGAGGATTTCCTGCAGAGGGTAAAGCCATTATACTTTAGATTTAAGTTCGTCGATTTGTTTTTGCTGTTCTTTTATAGCTTCAATTAATAAAGGAACAATTTTTTCATAGTTAACAGCTTTATATCCATTATCTCTTGTAGTAACAGCTTCTGGTAGTATACTTTCAATTTCTTGGGCTATTACACCTACATCTCTACCTGTGTTGCTATGGATAGTTTGTATTTCTTCTTTGGTTAAAGGTTTCCAGTTAAAGGTATTACCTGATACTCCGATTACTTTACATAAAGCATCATTAATTGGTTGAATATTTTCTTTTAACCTTTTATCAGAAGTTGAATATGCTACAATATCATTAGTTGCATCTATTCTACCTGTAGTGCTACTTATTGTTGTAGTTCCACCAACTTGTAAATGACATGCTACTGTAGCATTGTTCATGTATGTGGTTTTATCTGCAGTTGTGTTTAAACCACAACCTACAGAAATAGAATAATCATGACCAACAGTATTATAGCTTCCTATTGCAGCACCATACACTCCACCCGAACTTATAGTATTAGATACACCCCCTAAAATGGCAGCATGACGAGCTGATACCGAATTATAGCATCCTCCTCCAATAGATGAGTAGCAATGTGAGTTGTAATAAATTCTGTTTTGGAATCCTCCTCCTATAGTACCATAACAGGAACAAACCTTATTATAATATCCACCTCCTATAAAACTACAACCACTAAGAGTACTATAAGTACAATTCCCTGTACCACCTCCAATTACAGTATATTTTCCACAATTTCTATTAAGTGTACCTCCACCTATAAAAGAACAATCTGCAAATGAACATATACTGTTTGAAGAACCACCTGCAATTGTAGCATTACCTGCTGATGGAGAGAGTGAATTTGCAGTACCTCCTAAAAATCGTCCTTGAGCAGTAAATTGAGAACCATCATATTTTAATCCTGATTCAACAGTTCCTGTACCATCACCATCATATGTAATAACACCATTTGTAGTTGTACCTGTTAATGCTAGAACACCATTGTTTCCATTTACACCACTTGTACCCGAATTACCGTTGTTACCGTTATTTCCGTCGTTTCCATCATTTCCATTTACACCACTTGTACCCGAATTACCGTTGTTTCCGTTATTACCATCATTACCATCTACACCAGAAGTTCCAGAATTACCGTTGTTTCCGTTGTTACCATCGTTACCATCTACACCAGAAGTTCCAGAATTACCGTTGTTACCGTTATTTCCGTCGTTTCCATCATTTCCATTTACACCAGAAGTTCCAGAGTTACCATTGTTTCCGTTGTTACCATCGTTACCATCTACACCACTTGTGCCCGAATTTCCGTTGTTACCGTCGTTTCCGTCTACACCAGAGGTTCCAGAGTTACCATTATTACCATCGTTTCCATCATTACCATCTACACCAGAAGTTCCAGAGTTACCATTGTTTCCGTTGTTACCATCGTTACCATCTACACCACTTGTACCCGAATTTCCGTTGTTACCGTCATTTCCGTCTACACCACTTGTACCCGAATTTCCGTTGTTACCATCATTTCCGTCTATACCACTTGTGCCCGAATTTCCGTTGTTACCGTCATTTCCGTCTACACCAGAAGTTCCAGAGTTACCATTGTTACCATTATTTCCGTCATTTCCGTCTACACCACTTGTGCCCGAATTTCCGTTGTTACCGTCGTTACCATCTACACCACTTGTACCCGAGTTACCGTTGTTTCCATCGTTTCCATCATTACCATCTACACCAGAAGTTCCAGAGTTACCATTGTTACCATCATTACCGTTTACTCCTGAAGTACCTGATGAGCCATTGTTTCCATCGTTACCGTCTACACCGCTTGTACCTGAGTTACCATTGTTACCGTCATTACCATCGTTTCCATTTACTCCTGAAGTACCTGATGAGCCATTGTTACCGTCGTTTCCATCTATACCACTTGTACCTGAATTTCCGTTATTACCATCGTTTCCATTGTTTCCGTTTACACCAGAGGTTCCAGATGACCCATTATTACCATCGTTTCCATCATTACCATTGTTTCCGTTTACACCAGAGGTTCCAGATGAACCGTTGTTACCATCATTACCGTTTACTCCTGAAGTGCCTGATGATCCGTTGTTCCCATCGTTTCCATCATTACCATCTACACCAGAAGTTCCAGAGTTACCATTGTTACCATCGTTACCATCTACACCAGAAGTTCCAGAGTTACCATTGTTACCATCGTTACCGTTTACTCCTGAAGTACCTGATGATCCATTGTTTCCATCATTTCCGTCGTTTCCATTTACTCCTGAAGTACCTGAAGAGCCGTTATTACCATCATTTCCATCTACACCGGAAGTTCCAGAGTTACCATTGTTACCATCGTTTCCGTCTATACCACTTGTACCTGAAGAGCCGTTATTACCATCGTTTCCGTCGTTTCCATTTACTCCTGAAGTACCTGAAGAGCCGTTGTTTCCATCATTACCATTCACACCAGATGAGCCAGATGTACCAGATGAACCTGAGGTTCCTGATGAACCTGAAGTTCCTGATGTACCACTGGTACCTGAAGATGCTGCTGATTCTTTTGTTCCTACATTACCTGAACCATCTATTACTAGTACAGTAGTATCGTCTATTGCAGAAAGGTTAGTTAATTGTAAGTTTGTTAAACTTGCATCTGATCCACTAACTATTAATTTTTTCCAATTTGGCATGTTTATGTTTTATTATGGTTGGTTACTCAAAGAGCCCACTTCCGTTATGGCCTATAATATAGTTATAAATATGGGAAATTTATTTACTATCAAGAGATTTTTGATAGAGATCTTGGAGTTTTAAAACTAAATTATACATCATTTCTATATCTTTTCCTTTAAAAGTAGTATTTTGGATTCCTTGTAATATAATTTTTATCTCTTCTGTGCCTAACTCAAACTCAATGGGTTTTGTTTTTTGTTTTGGTATAGGTTTTTTTGTTTGTTTGTTAAGTAAGCCCATAATAATTTTGTATATTATTTAATTATATAGTGATAAATATAATATAAAAAAAGGGTGGTTAAAAAACCACCCTTCTTAAATATTAAAATATTAAATTTTAACAGTAGATGTAAATATCTCCGCTATCAATTTTAATGTTACCATTTTTCTGGTATTCAGTTGAATCAGAATGAGCAACATTTTGAATATCTACTACTGCAGCAACGTGTGCTGTTGCGTTAGCTGTAGAAGCGTTACTAGCTACTGAAGCATTGAATCCCCAACGAGTATCACCTTTGTCATAGATGAATGCATGACCTGAGCCTGCTCCTTCATCAATGATAAGACCACCTTCGTCTGGATCTGCTGAACCTGAATTTAATAGAATAAACTTATCTTCAACTAGTAAGTTTGTAGTGTTTAATGTAGTAGTAGTACCACTTACTGTTAAATCACCACTAACAACTACGTCGTTGAAAGTAACATCATCACCTGTACCTAAATCTTGGTTAATTGCATCAAGATTAGATTTATTAGAGTGAGTATGAGAAGCACCTTCTAAAGTATTAACTCTACCATCTAAAGCATTAGTTACTACTAATACCGAACCTGATAAAGTTGATGTTGCACTTGCAGCAGTTGATGCTACACTTGCTCTTGCAGTATGAGCTGAACCTGATAATGTAGACACTGATGTATCAGCTTCTAAAGTATCAATTCTACCATCTAAAGCATTAGTTACTACTAATACTGATCCACTTAATGATGAAACTGAAGCATCAGTTGCATAAGTTGAATCTAAAGCACCAATTGTAGTAGCAAAAGCACCTGAAACAGCTGATAATTCTGCATCTGTAGCAAAATTATTATCTAATGAACCAGTAAATGTTTCAATAGCATCTAATCTACTATTTTGAGTAGTTTGCCCTGTTTCAAGAGTTGAAATGTCTCCAGCATTGGCAGTAACATTACCTGCAATAACACCACGAGCTGTATGAGCTGAACCTGATAAAGTTGATGTAGCTGAAGCAGCGTCTGAAGCAACAACACCACGAGCTGTGTGGGCTGAGGCTGATAGAGCAGCTGTTGTTCCAGCACCTTCAAGTGAATCTAATCTACTATCTACTGAACTTGATAATGAAGATAAAGCACTAGAAGCATTAGAAGCAACAACACCACGAGCTGTGTGAGCTGAACCTGACAGGCTAGTTACACTAGCTGCGATACTTGCTTGATTAGCGTTAGATGAAGTAACATACCCAGCGAATGCTGTATCGTTAGTTGTATCTACACTATTAATTAATGTTACAATTTCTGCAAATGAATCTTTATCCGCTTGAGATCCTGTTAAGATAGCGTCAATTCTTCCTTTTTCAGTATTAATTTTACCATCTAATCCTGATTCGATAGCTACTCTTTGTGAGTGAGCTGAACTGGATAATGAAGAAATGCTACTGTTAGCTGTTCCTAAATCAGTTTGTAAATCTGCAATATCATCTGCATTGGCAGTAACATTACCTGCAATAACACCACGAGCTGTATGAGCTGAACCTGAAAGTCCTGATGTTGCACTTGCAGCAGTAGATGCTACAGAAGCTCTTGCTGTGTGAGCTGAACCTGATAATGTTGATGTTGCTGAAGCAGCATCAGAAGCAACAACACCACGAGCTGTAGCAGCTGAACCAGACAAACTAGATAATTGTGCGTCAGTAGCAAAATCTGTATCTAAAGCAGCAAGTGAAGCTGAGTTAGTAGTTGCTAAGGATTGGGCAGCGTCAATTCTAGAATCAACAGAAGAACTAAATGTAGTTCCTGCTAATGTTAAACTGTCACCTGAAGTTGTAATGCTTGTTCCATCCGTATTTACAGATAAAGCACTACCAGCACCACCTGCTAAACCATTTCCTGCGACAGAAGAGTTTAATTGAGTAGCTGTAATACCTGCATCTGCAACTTTTACACCTGAAGCTCCTACTGATAAAGTAGAACCATCTGCTTGAACAGCTACTGAAGCAGCACCTGAACCATTAAATGAAAAATCAGAAATACCATTACCATCTGTTAATGAACTTCCTAATGTATCGGCTGTGATCCCTGATAAGTTAGAGCCATCTCCTTCAAATGAGCCTGATAAGACTACTGAGGAATCGCCCGATTTTAAATATCCGGAATCGTTTTGTAATTGTGATACCGCCGATCCGGATACCACTACTTTTTTCCATTCTGCCATTTTTGTTTTGGTTTTTGTGGGGTTAATTATTGATTATTATTTGTTATACGTATTAAATACTATTCACTTAATCCAATATACATTGAAGAAGAGTGGAAGAAAATTCCACCAAGTTTTACTGGGGGGAGGTATGAATCTTCATATACATGAAGTTGCACAACCCCATCAGAATTTATTTTAAAGCTTTCATGACTTCCGGATTTAATAATAAAGGGGTCAATACCACTACCATTAAAAACTTCTAATGATCCTGTTATAACCTGAGAGCCTGAAAATGTTGAGCTACCCGATACAATTTGTCCTTTTAAAAATGCCATTTTTTACGTTATGTTTTATTATAAATATTAAATTTTTATTTCAATTTATTAAAAAATTAAGGAGTTGAATAAGTAAAATTAACTTCTACATCTTGTCCAGATTGTACAAATGGGTTGGATGTACTTGACCATTTATATACTATATAATCTGCTGATCCTCCTGCTACATCATTAACACTTGTATAAGTAGTTACAGTAGCAGAGGAGTTATTATAATAAGTTGATGTGTGATTATTTTTAGTAAATGTTAATGAATTACCACATACGTTGTTATAAGTAATAGTAACATTATTCCCATTAATATCTTCTACAGGTACTATCCATGTACCAATAGCCTGAACCCAAGTTGGGGTACTGGCAACAAAAGTACCTGCAGGTATATTTCCTGTTGTATCTGTAACACTCATTCCAGGTATAATAGATGTTGCATAATCCTCATATCCATTTGCTGTTGGAGAATATAAATAAATATTTGTGCTGGTGGTATTCAGACCATAATCTGTGTTATCACATGGTAGGTGCATTGCTGTTTTAGAAAGATCAGTAGTAAGACTAAGGGAGGTAAAGGGTAGGGATGTTGTAGTGCTTGTTTTTCTTAATGCCATATAAACATTATCATCTTTCCATCCTAACCAAGTTATTAAATTCCAGCTTATTCTCCAATCAGTTGCACCTTCCCCAAGACTAGCTCCAAGGAACCCACTTACTAATTCTGCTCCATCACCTGTTACATCATTACTATTAAGATTTAAATTATTTGGATCCGAGTAACCATACCAACTTTCACCTAATATACTATTGAGTCCAACTTCCATATCAAGTGGTAATCCTGTATATGAGGAACAATCTATAATATCAACTATCATACCATCACTATCTGTTTGTAATGTACCAATGCTAGTGTTAATAAATCCATTAGAGACAGTACTACCTCCAGAGACTGAAACTGTATCTCCTACTGTGGGGAAGGAAGAACTTCCATTATGTTCATATAATGTATTTATAGAAAGGACACATGCCCCATCAAGAGAACCTGTTATTGTACTTCCTGAAAATTCTGGTGTTTGGGTACATGAAGTAATATTAGAAACTACCCCATCTACTACTTGTAGATAATACCCTGAAGAGAATTTTATAAACCCATCATCCGTGGGGTCTTCTATAGTATTAGTATCATAAATTTTATCACCTAAATTGGGATCATCTCCTACTCCATCATGATAACGAGTAGTATTAAGTGTTGAGGCACAAATTGCTGATTGAGAAGTAGCATATGACGGTCCACCCGTCCATGATTTAGGAGTAAATTGGTAAAAAAATAAATCTTCATCATCAGGTTTCCATCCATTTAAAGGAGCGTACCATCCAGTTCCTTGTTCTGATGTGTTTATACTAGTTATCCCATTGCTATCATAACTTGCATATTTTTGAAATGCACCATTACTATAAGAGCCTGAGATTATATGTCCTGCACTTAAAGTATAGAAAGAATATGTAAAATAGCTGTTAACATCAAATGTTTTATTATTAGTATATAAAATATAAAATGAAAGCATTGATTTATTGGTGCCTTTTAAATACCAATTACTACTTTTGTCTTTATCTGTTGTAATTATAGAATAGTTACCAGGACTTACGGTAGTAGATGAAGCTGCACTTTGAGTATATATAGCAGCTACTTTCCCATCTTCAACTTTATAATAATATTTTGGGTAAGAACTACTAGTACTACCAGTAGCATAATATCCAGGTAATGCTTTTTGACATCCTGTAAAATCATAATATAAAGGGGTACCAATAGGAGCATCTGATCCACTTCTTATATCATAAAATAGAGATAATGTTGTTGGGTTATCTTCTTCTTTTATTTCATGGGTAAAAAACACATTTAATTGTCCTATTGATTCATGTAAAGTTTTTCCATATGAGGAATTTTTAGCAACTTCTATTGAAGCACTAAAGTGTTCCTCTGCTTGGTCATCTGCATCAGCTTGACTAATACAACTTCTTACAAATCCTTCGGGGAGGGAAATAACTGTAGGATTACTACAATCTTCTAAAGCACAACAAGTATATTCTACGGTGTGAGAGAAGGCTTTACTACTATATATTGGATTGGGATTATTATTTCCATCTAACCCACAATAAGGTATAGGTTTACCTGAACAATATGATAATAAAATTAATTTTTTAAAGTCTGTTACTAGTGTAGGGTTATCTGCAGGGTAAGAATAATCAGTAAAAAACTTTGGGTTTTCTTCATCTAAATTCCAAGCATTAATATAAGATAATTCTTTAAAATTAACCCCACTATTTTGAGGTTGGTAATAATAGTATACCCCATCACTATACCAACCTAAATTTTTAGTAGTAAAAGCATCATCTCTATAAATTTCATCACTTAAATTAATATAGGGAGTAGAAGTATAATGGTGGAGGAATGAATTACAAACTTCTCGAGATGGAATTGTTTGTGGTCTAAAAGCCTTTATAAAATTAACAATTAATATAAGTAGCATAAGAGCAATAACATATACATTACCACTTCCTGTTGCATTAATAATTTTTCCAATCCACGCTGATGCTTGTGAAAAAGGTCCTCCTAATGCATCTAATACAACAAGTAACTGATTAGCAATATATAATCCTGCTTCTGTTTTGGCTAATACTGCTAATCCTAATGGACCAGCTATACCCCAAAAGGGAAAACGTCCAGTTTCTCTTGGGTCATACCCTCTTACAATTCCTGTTGTTAATCTAGAAAGTGCATGTACTAATCCAGTAATACCATAACTTCTTTTCTTCCTATAACTCCATTGAGTAAAGGGACCTGCAGTCCTATATTTTGTTAAAAATGGTTCGTAATATTGAGCATCTTTAGAATTTGAGTCTGGTTTGATAGTAGGGTGATACCCTAAATAATAGGTATATTTTTCGGGTTGGGTTAAAGTATTATTATTGTAACGTTGTCTAATTCTTCCAACATTTCTCATTGTAGGTTCTATACATGCTAAAGACTCCCAACTTTGATTTCCATTCCATTCAATATTTTCTCTAGTTTCTTCGGGACCAATAGTTTTTAACTCTGTGTTGGTTCTCTTTTTAAAGAATCCATGCCAAGTAACTCTAGTTTCATAAAAATATCTAAGGCCATAACTTCTACTCCAAGGTTCCCCAACTCTATAAACTTTATCTCCATACCCATAATAATAATTTAATGCTGGGTTTTCGAAATATGGAGAACTATAAACTCTTTTATTAGAAAATGATGTCCAATCTGAGATTGGGCTAAAAGAATATAATTTGGTTGTTAATGTTGGATTATCACCTGTATCATTTTTAGCATCATATGGAGACCAAGTATGTAGCCCCATTTCATATTCATATATAGTTCCTCCTGAAGGAGAACAATCCCAACTTAAATCTATTATAGGATTTGTACTAGGTATACTTCCATCTTTAGCTAATGCTATAGATATATTTAATAAAGATGTTACGTTATCAGGATCCCCATTAACAATTACATAATAAGTTATTGAAGATAATGATACCTCCTCATTTTTAAATACATGAGAATTTGAAGCTAATTCTATATTATGAGGAAGATATAATTCATCTTGAGCAGTAGCAACTGATACAATACTACCATTGGGAGTAGAGAAATGAACAGAACCAAAATCATAATCTGTGGTGCCTGAAGGTGATATAGTGAAAGATACTAAACCATGATTAGTATTATCTAATTCTAATGTTTTGGATACAGTATTAAACCTTAATCCATTACTATATTCACCAGCTACATCCCAATTTGGAGTTGCTGCTGTAAAATTATTTTTCCTAAAAGTAAGTTGTATACTTGGCATATCTTATTAATTAATTGGGTGATGGGACTTTTATTACAGGTTTAACATAAAATCCATTAAAGTTATCATAGAAACCACCTTCTCCTTCTCCATAAAATTTCCATTGCCCAGTTGTTCCATCTTCAACTGCCTCTTGAGTAGAATCAATTACATACCAACCATCATTTTCATTAAGTCCATTTGGAGGAGAAAAGTTGGTACCATCAACTTGCCAAATGGCCATGGACATAGTAACATTAGTTCCGGTGGGGAAAGAAGCGGTATAGCTTAAAATTCCTGAAACATACACCAAATCAGAAGAAGTGAAAGAAGTATTACCAGCATTACCAGGAAAATCAGTGTCGCGATTATCTATTCCCAAAGCTAAGTTTAGATTGCTACTAATGCTAATATCACTATTTCCACTAACTCCCCCACTACCTGATAAAGCATAATATCTATATTTTCCTATGAAATTACCTGAATTTTGATCGTATTCTTCAAATTCCATATAACTATTCGAATCATTATGTAAATATGCTATATTTCCAGATCCTTGACTTAAACCAGAATGTACTGGAGATAAATTGCTGTAATAATAGTGTGGACTGACTCCGTCGTATGGGTTATCATCCTGATAATAATATCTACCTATGCCCGTTACAGAGTCTCCATAAGCAGAATGATCCTCATACTCAGTTTGGAGTGTTTGTGGATTAATGGATTCAATTACTGTAGCATAGTCTACTGAATAATCTAATCGTATACCTGTTAGAGAATAAACTAATTGAGCTTCTCCAAAGGCAGTACTAGTGCAATCATTACAATAACCATTTTCATCTTCTATTTTTATTTGATATACATCATCATCCGTTACTACTACTAGACCACCATTATCTGTTAATTGGAGATATGTTAAATTTGTGGCTGCAACATAGGGTGTGGTTTCACTCCATATATCTGCTGTGTGGTCAAATGATGTTGGGTTTGAATTAGTAGAATACACCACACTAAATGTGGATTGTAAATTTGATTCTATTGTTACTCTAAAATATTTTGCCATAATTATGTACAACTTATAAATCCGTTACAACTATCATCTATAGTTGCTACTCCGTTTGAACCATTTACCTCATAAATAGTACTATCTATTACCGTTTTTGTTCTTGTACCAAACCAAGAACTTCGAGTTATTGTAGTTTTTTTTCTATAAAATCCACTATTACTATAGCTTGATAAAGCCGAATTACTATACCATATTAAATCTTCTAAAGGTTTAGTATCATATTCATCTCTTTTAAAATAAACTTTTACAGTTGAACCACATTCATTACATATTTCTGTTTTCCCAGTTGATAGTAACTGGAAACAAAATTCTAAACTAACAGCCTTAGATAAAGTAGCTATTGCATATATAGTAATATCATCCTCTACAGTATGACTATAGCTAGTACTTGTGTTTAAATATCCTGTAATACCATCAGCAGAATAACTCCACCCTATAAATTGTTCTGTAGGGGTGGTAGTATCTATGTTGGTAGCACTTAAGGATACAACTGAATCCCTTGTAGTGGCAATTGATATTGCACCATTAGTAACACTTGTTTGACCACTACCATTAACATTAAATGTAACTTCGGGGTATAGAGCTGAACATGAAACTATAAGTGTTCTATTATCAGGGTTTGGAATTTCTTCAAAACTACAAGTATAACATTCTACTTCTATAGGATATCCTCTCCATTGGAGAGAACCTGAAACATCAGATAAAGAAAATATATTACCCGCATATAATGGATCAAATAAAGGTACTTGTGCATCAGCTATATTATGGGAAAAATTAGTATTCCCATCAACAGAATCTCCAGCATTATGTTTTTGTGCTCCTTTTATAGAACTAGTAATTGGGTTTTCTACTGATCCCGTATCAAACATTTTATATGAACCTTCGTAAGGTACTCCCATGATACAAGTTATTTTAAATTAATTTATCTTCAATAGATTTAATACGTTTTTCTAGTTCAATTATCGCTTTATGCATATGAGCTAATACGGGTCTGTCTTTCATGGTTAAATATCCATCACTACCAGTAGATACTGCATATGGTATTGCTTCTGCTACTTCTTGAGCTATAAAACCAGCATCTTGTTTACCTGCTTTTTCATATTCATAAGCAGTAAATTGTTTAATAGTATTTAAACCTTCTTCAATTTCTTGAATATTTGTTTTTAAGTTTCTATCTGAGGTTGTGATGAAATCATTTGCTGTTACATCTCCCGTTACATTTACATCTCCCGTTACATTTACATCTCCTTTAAATGAACCTGAGTTCATAAAAGTTGTGCATTCGGCCGAAGCAACAATCCCAGTCCCAATAACAAATGAATTTTTAAAATTAACGGTGTTGCTACTTCCCCAAATTCCACTACAAGAACCTGCCGTGCCAATAGAATTTAATCTACCTCCTATTATTGAACCATAAGCAGATGAAATTGAGTTTTGACAACCTCCTCCAATTGCACTACTACGACAGGTTTGGGTGGATCTAAATATCTCATTGCAGCAACCACCTCCTATAAAACTATTTTCTTGATAGGCAACATTATTAACTCCACCAACTATTGCAGCACCCGGAGCATCTTGGTTCCAAATTCTATTATTTCTACCACCTCCTATAAAACTACATGCACTATACGTTTTATTATAACTTCCTCCTGTAATAACTGAACACGTGGATTTATTCGTTATACAGTTATTGGCTCCTCCTCCAATAAAAGATCCATAATCCCCATTATTAGAACATATTCTGTTAGAAGCACCACCAGCGATAGTTGAATTAGCTATATTACTACCTGTGATTTGGTTATCTTGTCCACCTCCTATTGTATTACATCCTAATGAGGTATCAATTATATTTTGATCACCACCTGCAATTGTAGCAAGACATAATTTAATGTTTGCTTGGGATGAGGAAATAATATTTCTACATCCACCTCCAATAGTACTATATCTAGCTAATAATATTTCATTAGATTCACCACCTCCTATATAAGAACAATCTGCTGAAGATGTGTGTTTGGTACCTCCTGCAATAGTAGATAAAATACCTGTAGTACAGTTTAAATGACCACCTAATACATTTGAACAGTTTCCTATAGAGTAGTTTTGTGAACCAAATACTGTAGAATTACTACCTGATGCATATACAAAAGCACCCATAGCAGTATTACCTCTATGGTCATCTGGGGCTGTTCCAAAAATTCCTGCATGAGCACAATATCCCATAGCTTGAGTACCATGACCAGCAGCTGTACTACCATGACCCATTGCAAAAGTATCAGATCCTGAAGCTTGTGTTGAAAATCCTAATGCAACAGCATAATGTCCAGTAACACTAATTGGACCTGTAACTGAGGACCAACCACCATATCCTAAAGAATAGTTTCCAGTTACTATAGTACATTGTCCACCTGCTAGTGAATCAATACCAGAAACTATGTTACTTTCACCACCTATTACAACACTACAGTCTCCCGAGGCTGTGTTTAGAGTACCTCCTACAATTGAAGAGTGACTACTTGTTATAAAGTTATTAGAACCAGCTCCTATAAAACTACAACATCCTGTTATAATTTCATTTCCAACACCAGCTCCAATAAAACTACCAGATGCACCTGTATTAGATGTTCCTAAACCTACTCCTTCTATTTTATTATTTTTACCAGCTACAATAGCAGCTACACCCCCATAGTTAACGTTGTTGCAACCTGCTCCTATAAAGTTAAAATCACCTCTATAGATACCAGTACTACCTCCAGATGCGTTATCAGATCCACCCACAATAACTTGACCTATAGCACAAGTATTTGCTGAGTTATTAGAACCACCTCCAATAAAGCCATATTGACAAGTCCCCTCTATAGAGTTATTTTTACCACCTGCAATAGTTGACCAACAACCAAAAGCATTATTTGAACCACTTACAGGTTGAATGCCTGAATCTTCGTCTCCGGGATCATAATATTTGTAAGGGCCAAAAATACTATTTGGGATACCAGTTATACTCCCCCATACGTTAGTACCTGATGTTCCAGATGAACCAGATGTTCCAGATGAGCCAGATGTACCTGATGTTCCGGATGAACCTGAAGTTCCTGATGTTCCTGAACTTCCATCATCTCCTTTATCTCCAGTTCTTGCAAATGTAATAATTACTTGTTCATCATTATCAAACGGACTATCTGCACTTGCGTCTACATTAGAACAAGTTATTGTATAATAATCTGTGGATGTTTCTGCAATGGTAGATATTGTAAATAATAAAAATTGACCAGAGTCTAAATAATTACTTATTTTAAAATGACCCTTTATTGTAGAAGTTGAATCATCTATAGTCTGTAAGAAAAGTGAAATATCATTGTTATCAGCATCCTCTGTACTAATCCTTATATTGATAGAGTTCTTTTGTGTTGTAAAATTATTAAACCCTAAATGGGCACTTCCTGGATCTCCTGTTATAGCATTATCTACTCGATATTGGAATGAAGCACCACCAAATGAGCCTTCGGGTCCTCGGGCACCTGAAGTACCACTTGAACCTGATGTTCCACTTGAGCCAGAAGTTCCTGATGAACCTGATGTTCCTGATGTTCCACTTGAGCCAGAAGTTCCTGATGAACCTGATGTGCCATCATTACCAGCTATTGAAAAAGATAAGGTTATATCCTCTCCATTACTAAAGGGGTTTTGTGCTGTAGAATAAGCTAAAGCATTTATAGTAAAATTAAATATATTGGTACCCTTAACGGCATTTGTTATTTCAAATAATACAAAATCAGCTGGATTGTCTTTTGCCGAAACCTGCATATATGCTTTGGCATCGGAATTAGATACTCCGGCTATAACATCATAAAAATCTTCCCAATCATCTCCATTTTTATCATTTTCTCTTACATAAGCTGTTGTTGCAGATGTAATTGTAGAATTGGTAAACCTTATACTACCATTTCCTGCACTAGAATCGGGGGTTGTAAAAGGATCATAATAGTAGGGTGCTGATATGGCACCATCTATACCTCTTTGTCCTGTTCCCCCACTTGTGCCTGATGTTCCAGATGAGCCAGATGTACCTGAAGTTCCAGATGTACCTGATGTTCCAGATGACCCTGATGTTCCACTAGTTCCAGATGAACCAGATGTACCTGATGTTCCTGAAGTGCCACTTGAGCCCGATGTCCCGCTTGAACCTGATGTTCCTGATGAACCTGATGTTCCAGATG
>Ga0187217_1000210_pt1 | contig 24123 bp, 20 predicted proteins | sample 15SPOviralmetaG_FD_130165 | JGI IMG/M metagenome (GOLD analysis project Ga0187217, IMG submission 130165) | Marine viral communities from the oligotrophic San Pedro Time Series (SPOT) site, San Pedro Channel, CA, USA - 15 SPOT_SRF_2010-09-15... | ecosystem: Environmental > Aquatic > Marine >... | reverse complement strand
TTCAGGTTTATTTTTTTCATTCAATATATCTTTTATCTGTTTAACTTCTATTACATTCTGTATATCAAAATCTAAAGTATATTCGTCATAATCATTATCACGTTCAGGGCAATAATCTTCAACACTCATTTATAATATAGAATAGAAAATAATTCTGGAGTAATTACTTAAAACCTTTTCTTGAATATATCCGTTTGTAGAATTATATAAGTAAAAAATCCACAAATGGATATATGAAAAAAGGTTTGAAGATTTTGTCGGTAATTTTAAATGCGTTTTACTTAAAATTATTTTATATATTAAGTATATAAATGGAAGAGTTCAATAATGAAAGTATTGCACGTATTTTACAATCATACAAAAGAAAGAGAGAAATGGAGAAGGCGAGGTATGAGAGATTAAAGGATACACCAGAGTTTAAGTTAGATAGAAACGAACGTTCTAGAAAACATTATAATAAGAATAAAGATAAAGTTAAAGAACGATACAAGGAAAATAAAGATTTAATTAAAGCAAAACAATTGTTATATTATTACAAGAGTAACAATAAACTAGATATATTTAAAGTTCGTCACCATGATAAATTACATTTAATAAATCATTTATTAGAACAATAATTTTAAAATTATAATAAAGATAAAAAATTATTTACAACAATATATATGAATGGAAGTAGCGATAAAAAAAACAACAAGGTTCTTTTAGACGAGATAAGTAAAAATCTTTCTCAAATGAAAAGCGATACAAAACAAATCAAAGCAGACATTATATATATCAAAAAAATATTAAAGATAAATGATAAATTGAAAACATTAAAAGATTTAGAAGATATGCATACAGAATTACAAAAAGATAAAGTTACTGGTGGGTGGGGTTTTTGGTAATATTAAGTTTTTTTTTAAAATAATTTTATATTTTTTTTAATATTTATTATGTTTATAAATATGAGTTTCTTTAACACGCAGGGTAAAATCAATCTAGAACAAACGGATATAAGAATTAGTGCTGAAAATGGATTGTCTTTTAAACAAGACCAGGTGGTAGGTATCTATATCCCTCCGTCCATTAAGTATTTTTCTGGTAAGGATAGTTATTTACAATTTGATTGTTTGTTAAAACAAGACGACGCACAAGGTAGAACACGTCTCATGTTAGATAGTGGTATAGGAGGACAAGCACTTATCTCTCAAATTAGGACGTATGCTGGTAATAGGGGGACACTTTTGGAGGAGAATACACAATACAACACGTATGTAGCAGTTAAGTATGATTATTCACGCACGGATACAGAGCAGAATAAAAGATTTTTAACTGAAGGGTGCGGAGTGTATGACCCTAAAACTAGAGGCGAGTTTGGTTCTACTAAATCATTACAGAATAGTTATGTTACAAGTCAATACTTTCAAACGATTTCTGGAGAACCAGGTGAAAGTCCTAATGCAGGTGAAACTAGAGAGTTTGATAATGACTTTATGGTTAAATGTAAAATGACGCTACCGTTACATACAGGGATTTTCGCTGATAATGATAAGGTGTTTCCTAATCTCCTGACTGACGGTTTATATATTGAACTGACCCTCGCTGGTATTAGAAACACTTTTAGACAGTTAGATAGTGTTAATGCTAATCGCCGTCTCACACAAAATCCAGTATTTTTCGGTGGTGATAATACAGGTGCTAAAATTGATAAAGACGGTGGTGGTTCTAATGCTATTTATTTAGAACAAACTAACTCCTGTGTATCAGTTCAAAATTGTCCGTTTGTTGTAGGTGAGTTTATTAACTTTGTTGAAAAAGCGTCTCCATATAGACGTATTAAACTGGATAGTCCTGCTCCTATTACAGGTGTATCTGTGGAGGTTGTTGACGGTAAGAATATGATTAAATTAGACGTTCAGGTTGATACTCTCCCCGTAGCGAGTGGTGGTTTAGATTTAGATATTGAAAGTGGCGACTTCTGGGTTATTAGTGAAAGTCTGGATAATGTAGAAACACCTGTTACTGGGTGGTCTCCGTCGTATGAAATTAGTAATGTTGAAATGGTGGTTCACCAGATTACTATGCCTCCTTCTTATGAAAAATCTATGCTTTCTGCAGTTAGAGAAAAAGGTGGTGTGATAGAGTTTGATATTCCGTCTGTTACATGTTCTACTCATTCTACTTTAAAGAGTGATACACAGGCAGTAATTCCTTTGAATATAGAGTTTAGTAGAGCGAAAAGTATTCTGTGTGTGCCTACTGACGCTACTATATATGAACCTGCTTTTTCGTGTGCTGGACTGGGGACATACTTACAAACGAACGATAAGGACGCAGGTGCAGGTTTCTATGAAGACCACCAGTTACACTCGTGTAGAACTGGACTAGAAGGGTGCTCTAACTGTCTTTCTGCGTATTCATTTTTCTTGAATGGGAAGCAAGTGCCCTCACGTGATATATCTACTAAAAAAATTACTAGTAAGTTTGGTGGTATAGACGCTAATTTTTTGGTGGAGTTAGAAAAAGCACTCGTGTCCGCAGGTATTACTGTAAATAATTTTACTGAATATAACCGTAACTTCGTCGTAGGTAGAATGTTGGCGATAGGGGAAAATGCTGTTTTTGACGGTCGTGGACGTTCATGCAGGTTGAATGTTAGATATGAAGGGACAACTGAAGCGACACAACCTAGCGTTAATATGCTCTGGAAAAACTTTATATTTCACATACGTAAAATGGTGGTGAAAGGAAATAGCGTTTCTGTTGAAGTTTAAACCTGTTTGTAGATTTATATAAGTAAAAAATCCACAAATGGATATATGAAAAAGGTTTGAAGATTAATTTTATTTTTAATTCATTTATTTTTATATATTATATTAGTATAAATGGAATATACTGATATACAGATATTAGAGTGTAATAAAAAACAATCTATTAACGCAGGTGATTTAGATAGTGATAATGCACTATTTACTAACAAACTAGGTAAAAATATTCAACTTAAACAGGGTGATACTGTTAATATAGAATATTCATTTATTAATGAAAAGGGGTGTGGTGCTAATACTATTGAAATAGAAGGAAAAGATTTAGGAGTAACTAAAGATTTTATACATACTGATATAACTGATTATGAAATATTACCATATCAATATACTAATACAGACGAAAGTGATAACGAGCATTACGGAGACGTTGAAAAAATAAATGTTAATAATTTTGATAGACAACAGCAGAGGAATACTGCTAATCATATTAAAACTATTATGTTACGTGACGACGAAGTTAATATACAACAACATTATTATAAAACTGCAAATGGAGAAGGATACTGGTTTCTACCTCGTGCGTGGGCGACTGCTACTGCTAATTTAACTGCTTATAATAATAATTTATGGACGAAGGGACATTACAGAGGTGGTGACGCTTCTGGTAATGGTAATATCATTAATAATGTATTAGTAGATAACCAGGTTATATCTCATGGTGCTTACTCATTATGTCTAGCAGATTATTTACAAATGTCAGGAGACCCTACAGGTCAAGCGAGTTTTAAAACTCTATTGTTTCCTAAAACAGATAATTCTAGATATACAATATTTATGAGGGACGCTTCATTTTATAATATGGGTTTAGACCCTTCTAACCCTACAAGAAATCAAGAATATTTTAGAGGTATAGGTAGACAAAGTCCAGGATTAAGAAAGTTCTGGAAATATACTGAAATAAATACAATTAAAATAGATAAAGGTTACAATAGTCCGTCTAATATAGCAAAACAATTCACAGAACAATTACAACAACAAAAAGAAACAGTTGATTTATTACGGTGGGACGACGGAAAAGCATATAAAACATTAAGGAAAGTTAGTGATTTTACTGAAACTACTACATATAAAGTATTTAATACAAATACTATGGATTTATGCAAAAAAGAAAATCATGACTGCTGGTTAGCAAACACTACAACTCCAGCGGATATAGTAAAAGCGTGTCTATACGACCAGGGATACGAAACTGTAGGTTTTAAAAGACCTGATTTAAGAGAATTAGGACAGATAGTTACTGAAGGTATTTATGGTTTAAACGACGATACATACGGTAATAATAAATTAGAAGATACTACTGCTAATGGTGATTTTATTTATGGTAATAGAGCGTCATATCTACGTAATACAATTACAACAGGGACAGAAGACGACGCTACTTCATTTTATAATCAACCGATAGTGACCTCCTGGGAATGGACTGATAAAAATAGAAAAGATTTAAGTAATTTATTTAAAGCACAGGGAAAATATCCTGAATTATTTGACCCTATTGATAGACAGAAGTTCAATTTAAGAGGACTACCTGATAATGAAGACCCCCCTATAGACCCTAAACAAAGGATTTTTGATTATGTAGGTAATACAAATATAAGAAATATAAATAATTGTAGATTTTTACATGGTGCAACTAGTTTTATAGCGAAACCTGGAGGAGACGACCAGGACGGAACACAAAGTCCATATTTAGGTAGTGATAGATATGAGAACACAGGGTCTATAGTAGGTAGAACTTCTGTCCCTGTATTTTTTTCGTATGACCCTACACGAGAAGATATGGACGGTGACGGAGAACAATTCTTATCTAGTCATATAGCGTATGGTTGTATGACTAAAACTACAGTTGACGGTGTGGATTGGATAACGCTACACCCTGAAGTTTTCCCTGACGGTGTCGCTAACTGGTTTGTAGGTATGTATACTCCACTTTCGTTTAATGACCCCCCTGGTAGCGACCCTGAAGTAGTATTTACAGAAAAAAACGTATTAATAGGGTGGGATAATCATTTCACTTCATACGGTCAGGTCGCTATGAATATTTTTTCTGGATATACTCCATACAGATATGATACAACTGATTTAAAAATATTACAGGCGGGGTCGTGGGGTCTAGCAACACAAGTGACGCAGGACGCAATAGAAACAACATTAAGAAATGATATGTGGTTTACCATGAATAAATGTTTTTTAGGAGGTTCTAATTCTGCATTAACTTTTGGTGCTAACGGACACTTTTATTTTGAATATTTACATGAACCAGAGAGACACGGACAACCGTATAACGCTGGAGAAAATCCACACCCTACACAATTCAATCCCACCACAGGTGCACCTACAACTTTATCAAACCCCCTTTTAACTGAAGCACCTAACGAAGTTTATAAAATAAATAAATTATTAGGTTACTGGTCGTGGTCTCCTGATTACGCTACGTATGTTAATGAACCTTCAAATCAAAGCATAGGAGCACCTAATCCACATTCTCCACCTACAACTACAGTATCAGTTCAAAGAACAAATCCTCGTATTCAAGAATTATCTGTAATGGATAGTGTATGTGGATTATATATGGATTTAGGAAAATCTTTTACTAAAGAAACCTGGAATGACGGTTTATTAGGAATATTAGGATTTACATACGAACAATATAATCCAGATAAAATATCTACAGATAATAATTTACAAGCAAGAATTAATTTTAATAATAATTTTGATTTAGAAATGTTAACTACAAATAGCGATTTTCTAGCAACGGAACAAATTAATTATAACATGAATGTATGGGGTGGAATACAATATACTAATCAGTTATCCATGCCTACATTTTTTCAAGTATGGGCGAGTTTAGGTAACCCTCCTACCTCTGGAAATGAAGGTGCAATAACACAACTACAAAATATAGTAGAAAATACACAATCGTTTCAAGCAGGAGCAGAGGGTCTACCTAGAAAAATGTTAAGACCATATTTTACAATAAGAAGTGATATTGTTAGTGAAAATAAATATATAGGTGGAAATACTATTATACCTGGAGATAGAGCGAGAGGTGGTGGTATAAGTTTAGGTATATGTGGTATAGTTAATAAAGAAAATGGTGACGGAGATTATTACTTCTCTACAGAAAGTCCCATGATATTTACAATTACTAAAGATACTAATATATCTAGTATAACTACAAGTATTCATGACCCAGACGGAAAATTAGTTACAGTAGGAGACGAATGCTGTGTTATGTATAAAGTTACACGTGCTAGAAAACAAGACCCTTCTATCGCTCAAGAAATTATGGAAAGTTTTAATACAAAAAAAAAATAATGATATAATTATAAATGGTGACATATAAACAACAATTCAACAAAAAATATAAACAAAAATTATCACAACCTAATTCATTAAAAGATATATCTAGATTGACTGGATATGAATTGAAAGGAATTAAAACTATTTTTGAAAAAGGTAAAGGTGCATATAAGAGTAATCCAGGTAGCGTTAGACCACATATAAAATCACCTGAAGAATGGGGATATGCTCGTGTATATGCCTCTGTAAATCCTAAATCTAAAGCATATAAAATAGATAAAATACATTTAAAAAAAAAGAAACCTAAAAAAAAATAATTATTATTATTATGGAGAAATATGATATGAGTGATTTAGGTATTTTTATAACCACGTGTGCTGGGGCAGTAGTTTTAATATGTGGTGCTATACAAAAATCTAAATGTAGTAAAATAAAATTATGTCCTCCTACGTGTATAAGAGACCCTACAATTAAAAATGAACCTACTGGTTTAACACCACGACTACCTGATAGAATACCATAATTCTTAAAACCTTTTTTATATATCCATTTGTAGAATTATATAAGTAAAAAATCCACAAATGGATATATTTATAAAAAAGGTTTGAAAAAATGCAAATGGATATTTTTAAATTATCGGTAATTTTAAATTATCGGTTTTTTTAAACTTTTGTCGGTAATTTTAAACTTTTATTTTTTTACGTGTATTATGGTAATGATATATTTTTTTAATTCAATATTTTATGATACAATTGATATTTTTTAGTGCGTTTATTTAAAGATTATTTAATATATTTAAGTATTATAAAATAATGTCCGCTTCAAAATCCTCCCCTCAAAAACTTTCAGTTTATTCTATCAATAATTCTTCTCTAACTAATACTAATATGGTTGCATTCAAAACTTTTCGTTTAGGATTTAATACTAAATGTCCTGCGAAAAATGGTGAATGGAATATGTCTAATCGTCATTTATGGGAGGTTAGAACTATAGAACAATTGTTTCAAGATAACAAAGATAAAAAAGGTGTTAATTATGGAATACCATGTGGAATGGTTAATAATATTATATGTGTAGATATGGATTTATATAAGTTAAAAACTGATAGTGAGTTTATTAAAGTATTCGGTGAAGATTATATTAAATTATTCAATACTTTTTCTGTTAAAACCACTTCAGGTGGAGAACATTTATATTTTAAATGGGATAGAGATATTACACAGACGACCTGTGGATTACACCAGATAGATATTAGAAATAAAGGTGGTTACTGTGTAGCACCTGGTTCTTCTGTAAATGGTTCACAATACACTATATTAAATAATACTAAAGTAAAAAAAATACCTGAAAAATTAAAAACCTGGTTACTGAATAATATTTACAATACTAAAAAGAGAACTAAAAAACCTATGAAAACTAAACCTAATGGTGATATAATTATACCTAAAAATAAAAATGAAATTGAACCACAAGACAGCGTGGATTTATCTTCATATAATTACACTATGAGTGACGAAATAATCTGGAGTATTATTGAAGGATTAGATAAAAAATATTTTAATGATTATAGTGATTTTCTACTATATGCAACATGGTTAAAAACAATTAACAGAAAAGATATCTTTGAAAAGGCGAATAAAAAATATATTAAAATTGAAGATAAATCCACCTGGAGAAATCCTAAAGGGTGGGATACTCAATATGAAAAAGTAAATCATAAATACATAAATACTTTTCCATTAATTTTACGTGAAAGTAGATTTTTAATTGACGATATAAGTGAAGAAACTAGAACTAATTATCAAAAATACGAAACAGAAGATACATATATACAATATAAAATTAAATATTATGATTTTCTCAATAGACCTGATTTATATACAATAACTAAAGGTAAAGACCCTGTAGGATATATTAAAATGGAACAAGAACAATTTTATAACAAAATACATGATTTAGTAATGTATCTAGAAGAAATGGAATTATTAATTAAAAAGTTTTTCGGTTATTATATGTTAAAACCGTTAAACAATCACACCATTAAACCTGATAAAATTATATCAGGACAGAGATATTTAGACGGTGATACACCTGGTTCATTTTTCAATAATATCAATAATAGATATGTTATGGTTAAAAGTGATACAGGCACAGGAAAAACTACTGCATTTAAAAATTATGCTAAACAAAATCACACACGGTTTATATCTGTTGTATCTAGATTATCATTAGGTAAAGAACAGAGTATAGTTTTTAACAAAGCGGAGATAGAAGATTGTATATGGTTTAAAGATATTAAAACTCCTATGTGGGATTATGAAGGTGCTAATGTAGTTATACAAATAGATAGTATCATGAAAATTGCTAATTTTGATTTTTCTGGATATACTATATATCTAGACGAGTTCAATTCATTAATAGAATATTTCGTAGATTGTCCGTGTTTAAATGATAAACGTGTATCAGTATATAAAATATTAAATGGTATATTTAAAACAGCGGAACGTGTAATTATGACTGACGCTGATATAGGTGATAATTCAATTAGATATTTAAAACAATTAAAATTAAATGATATGATATTCATACAAAATGATTACAAACATAATAAGGATATAATAGCGACTGAAATATTTACTGATACTGATTTAATTAATGAATTGCATGAAAGATTATCAGTAAATCAACCGTTTATGGTGTGCTGTGATAGTAAAAATGTGAGTGAGATTATACACCACAGTTTAAATAGAGATAAAAGAATAGGTTTATTTACTAGTGATACAGATACTAATATAGATATTGATTTAGATAGTTATGATTATGTTATTTTCTCACCTAAAATTGTTTATGGATTAGATAGTTTAATGAAAAGACCTGTTTACTGTGTAATGAAAGAACATACAATTTCTCCATTAGGTATGATACAACAGGCGTGTAGGTGTAGAAATATAGAATATTTAAAATATTTTTTCGGTAGAAAATCTCATGGATTATATAAATATGAAAGTCCTGAAGAGGTATTAAATTGTTTAAATGAAAAAGAAAAACATACTGCTACTGCATTTAGTATTATAGCGGACGACGAGGAGGAGAAAAATTATAAAGAATTACTCGCTCACCATTTATATAATATGGATTGTTACAATTCTAACAAGTTCTCTCACTTCATTAATTTATTAAAACAGCGTGGATTTGTAGTAGATATAAACCGTAAAAAATCTAAAGGTTCATTCAAAGAAGGTAGAGAAGAAATTAAAAAATATAAAATGAATGAAATAAAAGAATTATATGAAAATAACCAGGTTCATATTGATACAGCAGTAGAAGAATGGAAAACTGAATTACAAGACGAGATTAAGGACTGGAGTTATAGTATAGAAAAAACTGAAGATAATGAATATGAACTAGAACAATTAGATAAATGCATTAACGCGATTAAAGAAGGTATAGATAGTGATAAATGGAAAACTACTAGAGCAGATAAATTATTATCTGTATATCCACAGGTATTACAGAATAGAATTAAAATATTATCCATTCGTCCTGAAAAAGTTTTAGATTACTGGAATATACTAATAGACGGTCACCAGTTAACTAGACACTTTTTAGTATGTGATTTTTTCTTCAAGGAGGACGATAAACTACAGGAAAAACTAGATAGAAAAAAAGATTTTGCATGTGCTAAAGGTTCTTCACCTATTATGAAAATGATTTTCTTAAAGAAGGTTCTTAATCAGTTTGAAATGAAAATGGATTTAAATGATTTATATTTATTCAATCTACAACCTGAAAAAATACCTTTTTTTGATAATAAAAAATTACTAGAAGAATACAGAACTGTATTTAATGATAGAAATAAAAAATTAAAAATATCGTTTCATACACCATACGAAGCACAGAAATTAATTGTAAAAATGTTTAAAAATATATTTGGTTCTAAAATTATTGAAAGTAAAAAATCAACTAAAAAAATGCCTGACGGTAAAGTTAAATCTATTACATATTATAATTTAGATAATCATGCAATACAAAAAGATAAAGATATTTTAGATTTTAGAAAAACATATAATAGTAATAATGAGATATATGAACGTATTAAATATTAATTGAATTATTTACTTTTTTTAACTTGTCTTTTATTTGGATTTGGTTTTTTCATACCAGTAACGAAAACACCATTCATACTTAATTTATGTGCTTTAACATTTTCAGCAGGAATATCAAACTGGAGAGGGCGTTGTTTATTCATAGCATTAATATTAACAGGTATCGCTGTAACCATTTTTGTCTGTGATTTCTTCGGCATTTATATTATTTAAAATAAATTAATAATTAATAAAATATTTTAAATATTATAAAATGTCTTTAGTAGTATTGTCTAATTCAAATACAAACCAGAAAGATATAGATAGTAACTGGAATAAAGCGTATTCTTTTCATAATTCTATGAAGGAAACCATGATTATCCCTCCTCATAGTGAAGTAGCAGTAGTATCTGTTAAATGCAATAAAGATAATCTGGCGGTGATAGACCCTACAGATACATTCTATACCATGTTCGGTCCAGATATGAGAAGTGACGATTATAAAAATACTAGTATAGAAGAAACAACCGTAGAACCTATTTTAGTTCAACCATTAATATCTACAGGTTCATATTTAACAGATAGAACTGTAGTAATTAAAGAAGAAGCGGTGGGAATGAATGAATATAAAGAAAGATTACAAGAAGCATTAGAAAGAGGGTGGGGTCTATATCCTGATTTAAAAGGTCACGCAGAGGTAGATTTTCATTATAATAGTGGTGTATTTGCAGGATTTAAAATGGGAACTGCTTTTGGAGAACAACAGGGAGATAGTAACCAGTCGGCACACATGAAAACGTGGGTAAAATGGAATAGAGACGATACACATGACGGATTAGAACATGAGGATTTAGTAGTAGACGCACAAACATTCGCTAAAATATCTTCTCCTGCGTCTCAATCTGGAGTTAGAAATGAAGAAAATGTATCTGTAGGAACACGTAAAGCGTCTGGTCCTTTATCATTACGTAGAGGTGAGATAAGGTTTGATATAGAAGGTGTATGTGACCCTGCAGAAGCACCTGATTATAAAGTTAATACTGACTGTGCGTTTGGTATAGTTAGACCACAGGGATTAGCAGTTAATCCTCCTAATTTTGATAGTAGTGTGGGAACACTAACAACTGTAGATAATGCTGGATTAAAACAGTTTTACGATTATGTTATTAGAATGGAACGAAAACATACTGGAAGTGATAGATATTTATGGGTAGGTGTATCTGCTCCATATCAAAATCCAGACGAAGGACAAGATTTTAAAGATATACAAATGGACGAAATCATATATTATGGGTGGGAGATAGACGAAGAAACGAGTGACTTTGAAACACAGTATAATATGTCTCAAAATGATTTAGGTATTAATCAGTTTAAAATTGAATTAAATAATGAAGAAGTATGTTTCTGGTATCACACAGGAGATATAGACCATTTAGCGACAGGTTCAGGTTCAACTAATAATGGTGGAGACGTAGGAGAATGGAAAAAATTATGTAGTCAAAATCAACTTACTAAAGAGAAATGGGAAACAGACCCAGAGGGTAAACATGGTAGATTACATTATCCACCTCCATTAGGTCAACAGAACTGGTGTCAGTATCCTAAAGTTTATATACAAGGTAATTCTAGAAATATTGTTATTAGTAAATATGGTGGTATACCTAATAAGTTTAATTATGGAGACATTATGGATTGCTGGGCGGTGAGAATGTATAATACAGGTCAAAGCGAGAGAGTTGCAGAACTAGAATGCCGTAATCCTTTTGTTGTCCCTTATGATATAGATAGTCCTGGTTATTACGCACAATCAGGGGAGGTTTCTACAGGTTCTAAACTACCATTTGGATATACATATACTCTAGTAACAGAACCAGACGAACAGTTAATACCTTCTAGTCAGGCGAATATGGGAAGACAGTTAGGATTTACTAATAATGTAGTTACACCGTCTACTTCACCTTCAGGAGAACCTGCTAATCCTTCTGGTAATCTATATCAATATACTAGCACAGCGATACCTGATTTAACTGGTGATAGTTCTATGTTTGTTCGTATTGATAATCTAACACAACGTTCGTTTAATGCTACTGTGGGGAGACCTTCTAAAATAGTTTACATGCTCCCTCGCTTTGATAATAGTGGTAATAGTCAAGGGACAGGTTTGTTTTATTCTCCTGGAGAACGTGTATATCTAGAATTAGGAAATACAGAACCATTATATTTAAATGAGTTTGCTATTACTATGTGTGACGAAAATGAAATATTAGTAAATAGTTTAACTGGTAATACAGTTGTTATAATTCATATTAGACAAAGTGCTAGTAGGTCTATGGGTCATTTAGATAATAAACCTTTTAGATTAGGTGCACCACAATTATAATTTATTTTTATATATCCATTTGAACCTTTTTTATATATAATATTCTACAAATAGATATATTAAAAAAAGGTTTGAAAAAATGGATTTACTTTTTTTAAAATTAATACAAAATAAAAGAAATGTATTAAATAATATAAATGGATAAAATGCCGAATGTGATAATGAATGTTGAAGAACCTGAAATTAATGAAGAAATTACTGAAGAAATTATAACACGTGAACCTATGTTAAATGAAGAAGATATATTCATAGACGATAGACGTGAAAAAGAAAAAGTAAGGGATACACCAGAAAAAAAGGAGGAAATTGAAGAAATTGAAGAAATTGAACCTGAACCAGAAAAACCTGTTAAAACTAAAAAGAAACGTAAACCTATGAGTGAAGAACATAAAGAAAAATTAAAACTCGCTAGAGAAAAAGCATTAGAAACAAGAAGGAGAAATGCAAAAGAAAAAAGGGAAATAAAAGAATTAAATAAAAGAAAGAAAGAAATGGAATTAGAAAAATTAAGAAATGAAGTTCATGGTGTAAAAGTAAAAGAAGTGAAAACAGTTGTAGAACAACCTAAACCTGTTATAATTAAAGAACAATCATTTACTAAAAAAGATATTGAAGAAGCACAATATACCGCTATCGCTAATTATGAAAAAATGAGAAAAGCAGAAAAACAAAAGAAGAAAGAACTAGAGAGAGCACAGAGAGAAGCAGAAGAAGTTAAAAAGAAACTAAACAAAGCAGTCAATTTTACTTCTAATAGAGCAGACGCTAGATATGGAGACGAGGATTATTTTTCTAATTGTTGGTAAATGCTTCAAACCTTTTCTATATTATATCATTATTTTATAATTCTTAAGTTCATAAAAATATCCATTTGTAGTCATTTTTACTATATTCAGGCACAAATGGATATATTTAGAAAAAAGGTTTCAAGAAATATTATATTATTAAAATTATAAATGCATAAATGTAAAGACGGTGAATGTGCTGATAAAATGAAACCATGTGATACCTGTGGCGATAAATCAAAATCTAAAGATAAAATGAAAGTTGTTATATCTAAATCTACTAATGCTAAAAAGAAATATACTGCTGTATTCTATGAAGGTGATAAAAAGAAAAAAACTATTCATTTTGGTTCTGCTGGTATGAGTGATTTTACAATTAATAAAGATAAAAAAAGAAAAGAGAGATATTTAAAACGTCATGAAAAGCGTGAGAACTGGAGTGACCCTATGACTGCTGGTTCGTTATCTAGATATATTCTATGGAATAAACCTACTATTAAAGGTTCAATACGAGATTATAAAAAAATATTTAATTTAAAATAATTATATTTACTATAATATAAATGGAAGGAAAAAGTGCACCAAAAGTTTTAAAAGTGAATGATACAGAACATAAAGATAAATACCCTGCTATACACCCTTTTTTACCACAACCTCAATTTTTATGTCTTCTTATCGGTTCTGTGCGTTCAGGGAAGACGAATTATTTAGTCAACGCTTTAAGAAATGAAAAGGACTTCTATGGACCTCACTACTGGGACTACTATAAAATTATAAGCAATACACTATGTAACGACACGAAGGGTAAATATTTTACTGACGCATTTAGGGACTGTGAAGACCATTATACAGATAACATGATAAAGGATTTAATAGCACAACAAAAAAAATATCCTAGAGACGAAATGCCGTCTATGTTAATTTTATTAGACGATATTTTATCACGTGACTTCAAAAAAACTAATGATATCGCTATGCTTTCTAGTAAGTTTCGTCATTACGAAATGTCAATTTTTTTAAGCACACAGTCGTTTCGCAGTATAGGAACTATCATAAGAAATAATGCAACAGATATTTTAATTTTTAAACAACAAAATAGTAAGGAACTGGAGAAAATCCGTGAGGAATATGGTGAATTATGCGGTAGTGAAGATATTTTCATGAAATATTATAATTACGCACACGACGAACCGTATTCATTTTTATATATTTCGGTGCAAGATAATCCAGCAAAGTTTTTTAAACGCCATGAAGAGTTCATAGGTCAGGGTTCAAAACCAGTAAAAGATTTAACTGTGAGAGAAAAACCTGACCCTTTTGAATAATTTTAAAACATTTTTTTAATAATTTATTTATTCATAATATTATAAAATGGATTTATACGGACAAGACGAAGCAATAAATCAACTCAATTCTAGAAATGCAAATGTAATAGAACATAACCAGGAACTAGCAGATTATAATATGTCTGTTATGAATGAATATAGAAAAGAAAAAGGTGACCTGGGAGTTCAGGAAAAAATAGGTGAAGCAAAAGATATTTTAGATAATTTTTCTGCTGTAGGAGGAATGAAACAAGCATGGGACAACCGTAAAGAAACATTATTGAAACAAGCAAAAGCACAAGCAAAATCAAAGATAGCAGGTTTATCTAAAGGTTCTTCTGGTGATTATGAATATACTGCTGATAAAACTACTACACCAGACCAACGTTCTAGATTTCTACCAGACGGACAAGAACTACAAGAAGACCCTACTAGACCAGGTGTATTTACACCAAAAGATACAACTGGAATACCTGAAGGGGCGAGACCAGTAGTAGCGTATGGAGGTGATACAGGAGCAGTAGATTTATATAATACTAAATCTACTCCTGGAATTGTAGTCAAAAAACCAGTAGTAGCACCTGTAGTTACTCCAAATGTTAAAGAAGGTGAAAATGTTATTCAAGCGAACAAAACTTCTACTGCAGGTGCACCACAAATACAGGGAGAAGAAGCACCTACAGGTTCAGCACCAGAAAATACATTAAAAGCAGGAGTTAGCGACGTAGAAGAAGGAGCACATACTTTAACAGGTAAAGCAATCAGTAAAGCAACAGGAGGTTTAATAGGAGAAGCAACTGGAGACGCTGTAGGAAAAATAGGAGGTGCTGTGGTGTCAGCAGGGACAGGTGCAGTCGCTTTAACTGGAGATATTGAAAACATGGTTAAAAATCATGGAAATCCATTTAAAAAAGGTGCTTCATGGGAGGACGACGCTAATAATGTAGGTTCTGTTATAGGTGGTGTAAGTGACGTAATAGGTTTAGTCCCTGGTTTAGAATGGGTAGCAGGATTAGGTAATCTAGTATCAGGTGTGGGTAATGTTATAGGTTTATTCGGCGACCATGAAAAAAATAAAGAAAAAGAAGCACAAGTAGAAAAAATAAAAAAACAAGTAAAAGCACCAGTTCAAGCACCTACACAAGAAGGGACTATATCATATTCAGCACCTTCTACATTAAGGGGTATGTCTACAGGTTCAGGAACATTTTAAACTTTACGATTTTTTAAATTATTTTTAAGTTATTTTATATATATTAATTAATATAAAATGAGTAACCGTTTCCTTGAAATACAAATGAGTAACAAACCTAATGACAACCTCGTTTCGTATCGTAAAGGTATGAGCGACCTTATCTTCCAAATCCCTTCTATGAACTCTACGTTAATTCCTGGTTCTATTAGATTAGTGGGTAAACTACGTGTTAAAAAAGGTGACGGTTCAGTTGTCGCTTCTACTGACGATATACACATGGATAGTCGTTTAGGTGTATGGGGTTGTTTTTCTACACTCACCACCAGGTCAATTAAACACCAACAAACGATAGAAAATATAAGGCACTACTCACACTTCCTAAAAAGTTACCTTCCGTTAAGCACGAAAAATGAAGATAATTTAGGGCATTTAGACGAGAGTGCACTAGTAATTAATAATTATGATTTGAATTATATATCTAATGTTGTTAAAACTTCTGCTAATAATACAGGTAATAGTTTCTGTGTGCCGTTACCGTGTGGACTTTTCAACGGACGAAGCGGTAGTATACCGTTAAGCGACAGTATGCTATCTGGATTAGAAATAAAATTATCCCTTGCACCAGATACACAGGTTTTATATGCAGTTGACGGCACTATAGGTGATAACCAGGCGTTCTATGAATTAGACGATTTAAAATTAATATGTGAAGTTAGAGATTACACAGACCAGGAGATTATGTCTATGGCGAAACAATCGCAGGGAGTTTTCACGTATCAGTCCGTCTCTTCATATTACGATACCATTAACTCTGCTAACGCACAGGTTAATTTCAATTTAGGTCTCTCTAAAGTAAGGTCAGCATGGGCGAGTTTCATTCCTTCTACATTCCTTAATTCTATGTCTAATAACGGTTACGCTTCTCTAATGCCTACTATTAATACAAACGGACAACTCGCCTCCGTAAAAAAAGTGGTCTGGACCAAGGGGGGTGCTCTTTATCCTAAAATGTTTGACCTCAACAATAACATACGTGACGCACCTGATACGTCTATGTGTGACCCTGTTTTAACTCGTGATTACGTTTCATGTGTTATTCCATTTGTAGATAATCATTCTACTATGGTCGGTGTGGGGACATGTAATAGATTATGGACTGCAGATAATACTGCTACTGATAAACTTATTCCATACACTAAACTACCTGATAGTGGACTGGTATGGGGAATAGGAATGAATTATGACGCACTAGGAGGTAGTGGTGAAGATTTTAGAACACAAAATCTAGGTATTAATATTGAATTAGATTTAACTGAAGACAACCCTATCTCTACATTTATTTTCGTTAACAGCGAACAATCTGTAGCATTCAATAACAACGGTATTCAAGTAATTCAATAAATATTTTAAATACTTATATTTACATTTTTTTAAATTATTTTTTAGTTATTTTATATATTCTATTTAAATATAAAATGAGTGACGAAACACCTATGCCTGATACTTCCCCTCCTCCAGATAATAGACCTGGACGTTCTGCACAACCAGATATTATACAATTACAATCTCTCGCAACTTCTACAGCACAAGAAATAGACAGCGATATTTTAAATCCTGTAGTGTTTTCAAGTGATAATTTATTCGCTAGATTTGAATTAGAACCAAAAGGGTTCATGTCACCTGGTTCAACTATATCAATCGGTTTAAAACCTAACTCTGGTGTTGACCGTGCATTCGTGCCCCTAGGCGTGGGCGTTAATTCTCTAATATCCAGAGCAGTTCTACGCACGTCTTCAGGTAGAGTAATTAATGATACAACTGATTATCCCTTTATCTGTCAACAGAAATCTATGGCGATATCAAGTGAAGTCCAGAAAAATAGAGAATTATACACAACTGGACGAGGTCTATGTTATGAAATGAATTATGTAACTGATAGTGCTACTGGTGATTTACAGAGAACCTCCGCTCAATCATACGGTTTAGATAATGGTAAAACTTATGATAGTGACGCTGGTTTAACTTCTAATAACTTTTCAGTTATATCTAAAGATAGAATGGATTTATCCCCTACTTACCAGGTAGCGTTACATTCGTTATTTCCCTTCCTAAAAGCAGGCAATAATTTACCGCTTTTCATGTTTGGAGACGATAGGATACAGATAGAATTATATTTTACTCCTACAATTGGTAAGCGTGTGAGTTTATCTTATGGTGATAGAGCAACTGCAGATACTTCAGCATTTCTTATAGACGAGAACTCGCTTCAACTAATTAGCGACCATATTTTCTACCCTGGTGCTATGGACGAGTGGGCGAGTAAAAATAGTGATTTAACTTTCGGTTATGTGGATTATCAAACTTCTAGACATAATCTCACTACTACAACTGCGAAAAATAATACACGTAACGTGGGAGGTGCAGGGCGATTAGTCACTAGAGTATTCTGTGGAGCACACGCCGTTCATGACGGAACTGCTCCTGTTAAACCTGCTAATGATTTACTGAATGAATATGGTGCGTCAGCAAATATGAGAAATCATGCTAATCAAGACCAATACGGAAACAATACTACTAATTTATTATATAATGAAAGATATTTATATCCTCTGGACGTTAAAAATAATGCACGTCATTATCACCAGTTAAAGGACGCAGAAGGTAAGATTTTATATACTACTCGCTGTGTGTATAGTAATGAAGGTGGAAGTCACCGTGATACTGCTGGTTCGTGTGTTATCGCTCCCTCTGGTTTAGAAGAGTTACAATTTGAAGGTAAAGGACAAAGTAATAATCTATCTGGAAAACAATACTTTATGGGGTGGAGATTGAACCGTGGTGAACGTGTGGGAACTAAAGGTATTGAAATTAAAAATGATTATAGTGACCTCCGTGAATTGAATGGAGAAGAAGGACAATATATCCAGGTATCGTGGATTGAAGTATTAAGAACAGCACGTCTAAAGGACGGACAAATGGAGGTATTCTATGCATAAATCTTCAAACCTTTTTTATATATCCATTTGTAGATTTTTTACTTATATAATTCCACAAATGGATATATTCAATAAAAGGTTTTAAGTTTTTTTTAATCTAAAATTATTTTCTATTCTATATTATAAATGAACGTTGATAATATTGAAAAAGTAATCATGAAAGCACGTCCTAATCTAAAACCTAATACAATTAAAATGTATGTATTTACATTAAATAAATTAAAGAAATTGTTTGAAACCGATAAGTTTGATTTTTTAAAGGATATAGATAAAGTAAAAGATAAATTATCTTCATTACACTATACTAGTCAACGTAATTATTATAATAGTATTATAGTATTACTGAAGGCGATTACTAATGGTAGTCCAGACGAAGAAACAGGTAAACAAAATCCTTTAATTGAAAAATATGATACATTAAGAAATGAATTGAATAAACAATATGTAACTGAAAATGAGAGTGGAAAGATTAGTGAGAAACAAAAAGCGTCATTTGTAGAATTAAGTGAAATAAAAAAAATGATAAATGAAATGGAACTAGATATTAAAATGCATAAATTAAAAAAATCTACTTCATTAACAGCAAAACAGAAACAACTGTTAACCGTATATACTATATATAATGTATTAATTAGAATACCGTTACGTAATGACCTCGCAGGAATGAGTGCTATTACGAAAACTCAATTTAATAAATTAAGTGAAGACGATAAACAGTCAAATAATTATTTAGTAGTTAATAAAAATAGCATGGAGTTTGTATTGAACGAATATAAAACTAGTAGAAAATATAAACAAAAAAATATACCTATCCCTAAAGATTTAGAGAAAATATTAAGAATGTATATTAAGAAGAATGGTATGGGTATATTATTTAAATCTGGAACAGGTAAACCATTAACACGTAACGCATTATCACAGTTATTACTGAAGACCAGTAAGAAATATTTAGGAAAAAATATATCAACAACCATGATACGAAAAATTGTATTAAGTGATATGTTTGCAGATAATAAAAAGAAAATGGAAAAAATGGCGGAAATCACAGGACATTCAACAGACGTAATGAATGATATTTATGTTAAAGAAAAATAGAAAATTAAAATATCGGTAATTTTAAACAAATATGTATAATTTAATCAAAATATTCAAGTTATTTCAAATATTATGCGTTTATTTATCCATTTTTTTATATTTGTAAGTAATATAAAATAATGGGTTGGAGTTTAAGTGAAGATTTAAAACAAGGTTCTTTTAATGAAAAGAAAGTAATGTATTGGTTGAATAAAAATCTATATCATGAAGATAGAATTATACCATATAAAAGAAACTTTAAACAAGTGGATTTTAAAAATAATTCAATTATAGGTGAATTGAAAAGTAGAAACTGTAATTTATATACATATCCAGATACAATAGTGGGATTAAATAAAATAAATTATCTTAAGAATAAACCTGATACAGAAACTAGAGATTTTAAGTTTTATTTTTTATTTTATGACGGTTTATATGTATGGGATTATAGTGAAGACGAATATGAAGTAAAACCATTTTATCATAAAGAAAAAGGACGTAATGTAGATTATGCATTTATTCAAGTAGAATTATTGAAACCATTATCTAAAGATATTACTACTTCAACTGGTCTACCTAGTGATTTAAATGAATGGATTGTAGATACTGAACGGATTTAACTAAATGTTATTAAATGTGGTCCAGGAATAATTTTAAGATTTTTCATAAATACTTTTTTTACTATTCTATTATCGTCTAATTCTTTTTGGACTATTTTAGATACATTAACTTTAACTCTATCAGCAGGAGATAACATGGGATTTTCATTATATCTTTTAATCATTTTTCTAACAGTAGGTATCTCGCCATATTCTTTGCATTTATTTACTAATTCTTTAACTTCGTCTTCACTATTGAATGTAGTATTATCTATAGTGAAATGATTAGAACTATATTGATTTATTCTTTTACAATCCATTATCAGTTGTTTTTTATCTTTAACTGATAATCTTTTTTTAGGATTTACTGATATCAGGTAATATACTAAATCTTCTTTATTATCAATTAAATATTTATTATTATCAACAATATTAAATAGATTACTGTGTATAGTATCTTTAATTAAATTAACTAAATCCGTTTTAGTAATATGTTTATCTGTTATAGGAAAATGAAATACTTTAATAATATCATATAGGTCTTTTTTGGAGTGTGACTTATGTATTATCATTTATTTTATAATATAACAAACATTTTAATTTTCTTTAATTAAATTATAAATGCCGTATAAATCTGGAAAACTAAAAGGAGAATTGACTGCACCAGAATTACGTAAACTAGTTAAAGCACATAATATTTTAATGTCTATAAAAATACCACCTAAAACAGATAGAGACGGAATACTTAAAATCATTAAAGATAATAAATACAAAGTAGACCATGAAAAAAAAGAATTAATACCTACTACTGCTATGAAAAGGAAACCTTCAATACCATTATCACAAGCGAAAAACTTAACAAAACCTAAACCTAAACCTCCACCTAAACCTAAAACTGCATTACAGTTACAGAAAGAAAAAGAATTACAAAAAGAAAAAGAATTACAAAAGAAAAAAGAAATTAGAGAAATAAAAAAACAAGCAATAGCACAACAGAAACAGATACAGAAAAAAATACAAAAGAAAAAACAACCTGTTAAGAAACCTGAACCTGTTAAGAAACCTGTTAAGAAACAACCTGTTAAGAAAACAGTTACGAAGAAAGATATAAAAGAAAATCCTTTTATAGGTAAAAGTGAAATTAAAAAAAAACCTGAACCTAAAAAAAAAGTTATACCTAAACCTCCTGCTGTATCTAAACCTTCAAAAATGAAAGTAAAGGTTAAAACTGGTAGTAAACCTAAACCAGGTAAAGTAGGTGACGACGCTGAATGTAGAATGAAACTTAAATTAATAAAATACGGTAATGAGTTATCTAACTTAAAAAAAGCAGGGGTAGTAAAAGTATTAAGAAGTTTAGATAAATCTTCTGGTGTAGACGATTTAATAAAATGGAAAGAAAATGGTGGAGAGAAATATAGTAAAATGAAAGCAAGTGAGTTTAAACCTGTCGTTATTAAAAAAGCAGTTAAAGAATATAATGATTATATATTAGGTGTTATGGATATAAAAACAACTAAAGATTACATGAAACAATTTAATAGATTGAAAAATAGGTGTGGAGAACAGGAGGCACAGAAGTTAAAGAAACTATATGATAAAATATTACTTAATAATAAACAGGTTATAATTGTAAATAATGCACTATCTCAAAAAGAACAAATGGAAACAACTAATTTATTAACAGGTGAAACAAAACTAGAAATAGAAGTTCAAGCGGACGCTGATTACGGAGACGCTAGTATAATGAGTATAGGTGACGTATTTAAAAATACTTTAGAAGGTAATTCTATAGACGGTGTTTATCCGTGGGCGACTAGAAGAGACGTAGTTAATTTATTAATGTATGGGTGGATTTTAAAAGAAAGTAATAATGACTGTTCTGTCCCTTATAGTGTAATGTTAAAAACTAGATTATATGAACCTAGTAAAAAAGCATATAGTCCTGACTTCGTGAAAGGGTTATGGTTTAATACAGCACAAATGATAGAAGGTGATATACCTAAAGAAATAGCGAAATCTATAATAAGGTGTGCTAAACGAAAAAAAATGGTCGCCATGCCTTTATCTGCAGTAAAGAAAAAAGGTGGAGGTCACGCTAACATGTTAATATGGAATTATCATTTAAATACATTAGAACGATATGAACCACATGGAGAATGGGGAGATTATGGTGAAACTATTGGTGGTATTAAAGAATGGGGTGTCCCTGAAGTAAATGAAGCAGTAAATAAAGAATTAAAAGAATTAGGTTCTAATTTACAGTTCAAGTATTTAAGTCCTACGGACGTGTGCCCTAAACCAGCGTTATTTAAAGAATGGGAGAAAAGTAATAAAGCATTATACACAGGTAAAAATCTACAAGCATGGGAGACCTCTAATATTGAAGGGTCTAAAAACTTTGAAGGAGTTATGATAAATAAAAATAGTGGTTACTGTGGTGCATTCTCATTTTTATTCTTATGGACTAGATTGAAAAATCCATTAGTCCCTGCTTCTAAATTACTAGCAGAACAATTGAAGTATCTAGCGAAACAATCACAAGACGGACAACCTGACAAAGATATTATAACACAAATGATTAGAGGGTTTACTAAAGTATTGTTTGAAGCGAGTATGGATTTATTAAAAGATAATGTAATGACTAGAGAACAATTAACTACATGGTTAGAAGATAGAAGAAAAGTTGCAGACCCTACTGGAATGATTGAATTAAAAGTTAGAGAAAAAGTAATGGAAATATTTACTGAATTATCTAAATAAATTATATGACGTATTACTATAGTAAATAATAATAATTTTTAAAAGTTTTATGACGGTGAAATGAAAAAGTAAGGTATATATCAGGAATTAATGTATTAATCTATCATTTTACGTGTTATTTAATAGAAATATGACGTAATATGGTCTATTAATCAAGGATTATGCTATAAATACCACTAAATAATGAATTAATTTTAAAATTAATGTCTGTAGAGAGCATTATATTAGATTAATGGACTGTTTTAACGTCATTTATAGTCATTATATTAGATTAATAGGTGTTTTTAGATTAAATTATAGTTATTTAAATAAAAATATATGTATATATCAATAATGTTAGAGTATCTGCAAGACAAATACAATATACCTTTAGATATTCGTTACTTAATAAAAGAACAAATGGATATATTAGGAAAAAATAAAATGGAAGTGGAAAAAAACAAAAGGATATATAATGAAGTAATCTTAAATGTAAAGTATTATTCATTCATAAATAAAAAGATTAATAAAAGAAAGAAAACATGTTATACAATTATATCAACCATTAAGCATTTTGATTAGTCCATTCTTCGTCTGTAGTTTCTTCTTCACTTTCAGTTATTAATTCACCTTCACTAAATAATTCAAATGGATTTATACCTGTTACTTTAAAGTTAATATGATTTATAAGTATATCTAGAAATCCTACTAATTCAGGTTTATTTTTTTCATTCAATATATCTTTTATCTGTTTAACTTCTATTACATTCTGTATATCAAAATCTAAAGTATATTCGTCATAATCATTATCACGTTCAGGGCAATAATCTTCAAC
>Ga0187217_1000209_pt1 | contig 24182 bp, 22 predicted proteins | sample 15SPOviralmetaG_FD_130165 | JGI IMG/M metagenome (GOLD analysis project Ga0187217, IMG submission 130165) | Marine viral communities from the oligotrophic San Pedro Time Series (SPOT) site, San Pedro Channel, CA, USA - 15 SPOT_SRF_2010-09-15... | ecosystem: Environmental > Aquatic > Marine >... | reverse complement strand
TACACTCGCACAGACACCTATAACACAGCCGACGAAGCACCAGAGGGCGCAACAGAAAAAACACGCTTGGGTATTCGTTATCCTGAACTGCTGGCTTTCGTTGGTGCGGCTACTGAACAACGCCTGACAAGCATTGAAGCCCGACTTACAGCACTGGAAAACGCATAAATGCTCGGTGAGTTCTCAATATCAGAAAAGGCGATAGCAGATCAGGGGGCATTGTTTCCAGAAGTTCTATCTCTGACTGCGTTTTTTACCAAAGTTAGTGTTGGTAGTGAAGTATTTCTTGGCACTGTCAACATGACTACCTCCTTTACGCAAGACTCAGCAGGAGGCGGAACTCTAGCTTCTCCTGCCTCCTTGTCGTTCTTGTTCGAACAAACCTCCGTTCCAGCCGCTACTATGTCAGGCATTGCTGAGATTGTAAGCTCTGCAACACAAACGTCAGCAGCTATTGCGATCAGAATAGCCACCTCTGACATCGAGTCATCCTTCACACAAACTAGCAGTGGGTTTTTGATTAACGAAGGCATTGCAAGTATGGTTTCCGAGTTCGTACAGACATCGGCTGGTGTCTATGTAGCTGCTGGTAGTTCATCTTTAGAAATGACTTTTATTGTCGATGCAGACGGCAATTTGCTTTATGTTGTAATTACACCAGAGGACAACGAAAACTGGTCCGCGATCTCTCACACGGGAGACACATATACAAGCATCACGCCTTCTGGCACAGAAACATGGAGTGATGTAACACACACCGGGGACACTTATACAAACATAACTCCCTCGCCATCTGAAACGTGGACAGACACGACGGTATAAGGTAATCTGACAGCAGGACATTCTAGGAAAAAGCTATGGCAAGCACATATACAGACAATTTAGGCATAGAAAAGATTGCCACAGGTGAGAAAGCGGGAACCTGGGGTGATACTACTAATACTAATTTTGATTTAATAGACGAGGCTGTTGACGGTGCTGCTACGGTTACTTTATCAGCCACAGGCACTAGTGGTTCTCCAAATACCGAAACAATTCTTGAAGGTTCAAGCTCTAGCTTTCGCAAAAGGTTTATCGAAGTTACTTCTGGTTCTGACTTAGGCGGCACGGCTTTTTTAAAACTAGCTCCAGACAACGCAGAAAAGTTAGTGTTTATAAAAAATAGTCTAGCTGGCAGTCAAAGCCTTACACTAAGTCAAGGCACAGGCTCTACCACTCTTACTGTTGCAAATGGCAAAACAGTTCTTGCTAAGTTTGGTGGTGAGCAGGGTTCAAACTGCACTGTTGTCAACGCACTTGGAGATCTTGCTCCAACTGCTCTGACGGCTAATGTAACAGGTAATTTAACTGGTACTGCATCACAAGTTACGGTAAGTGCTAACAACACCACAAACGAAACTGTTTATCCTACCTTTGTGGATGGTGCAACTGGTTCACGGGGTTTAGAAACAGATACAGGTCTATACTACAACCCAAGCACAAACACTTTAGTTGTGAATGCAATTACAGCAACTGGGATGACAGGTAATGTGATCGGTAATGTAACTGGTAACTTAACGGGCAATGTAACTGGTAATGTAACTGGTAACTTAACGGGTGACGTGACAGGTGACGTGACAGGGAATGTGACAGGGAATGTTAGTGGTAGTGCTGGAAGTGCGACAGGAAATGCCGCTACAGCGACTGCATTACAAAACGCAAGAACTATTAATGGTGTATCGTTCAATGGCACTGGAAATATTACAACACTGACGGCGGGAACAGGTGTTTCTGTATCAGGTACACAAGTTTCAATAGGACAAGCAGTTGCAACATCCTCTGACGTGCGGTTTGATTCATTTGGTGTTGGCACAAACGCCTCTGGTACAACAGGTGAAATCAGAGCCACAAACAATATTACAGCATTTCATTCTTCAGATGAAAGACTCAAAGAAGACATAACATATATCGACGGTGCTTTGCACAAAGTAAACAGCATCAACGGCGTTGAGTTTAACTGGACAGCCGAGTATATGGAAAGATACGGCGGAGAAGATGGTTTCTTTATCCGTAAACATGATGTGGGCTTGATAGCCCAGGACGTAGAGAAAGTTCTACCCGAGGTCGTCGCAGAGCGTGACGATGGGTATAAAGCTCTTAAATATGACAGGATTGTCGCCCTGCTGGTTAATTCCATTCACGAACTGACGAAAAGAGTTGAAGAACTAGAGACACGAATGGAGGAATAGATGCCTCTAACCAAGGTTCAGTTTAAACCGGGCATCACTAGTGACGTAACCTCTTACACAAACGCGGGAGGTTGGTTCAATGGCGACAAAATACGGTTCCGGTTAGGTTTCCCCGAGAAGATCGGGGGTTGGACAAAACAATCTGCTAACACATATTTAGGTAGCGCAAGAGACTTGCTTAATTGGGTAGCTCTTGACGGCTCCAACTTTCTTGGTCTTGGCACTGAGTTAAAATACTATATTGAAGAAGGCGGCGCATTTAGCGATATAACTCCACTTCGTGTCACAACAAGCGCAGGTGACATAACTTTTTCAGCTACTAACGGATCATCAACAATTACTGTTACAGACACGGCTCACGGTGCTTTGGAAAACGATTTTGTTACGTTTTCTGGCGCAGCGTCTCTTGGCGGCCTTGTAACTGCGGCTATCTTAAACGCAGAACATCAGGTCGTATCTGTTATTGATTCAAACACCTATACAATAACAGTTAGTGTGACTGCTAACTCTAGCGATAGTGGTAACGGCGGCAGTTCTGTTGTGGGTAAATATCAGTTAAATGTCGGTCTTAACAGTGCGGTTGGCGGCACAGGTTGGGGCGGCGGTCTTTGGGGCGGCGAGGTTTCTGGTGTTGCAACAAGCACTTTGAATACCGGGGGAGGAGATTTATCTAACTCCGCTACGACCATTATACTTTCAAGTGGCACTGCTTTCCCCTCGTCAGGTACGATATTGATTAACTCTGAGCTAATTACTTTCTCAGGTAAATCAACAAATAACCTAACAGGTGGTGGTCGTGGTGCGCTTGGAACGACAGCGGCAGCTCACAGCGATGGAAGCACTGTAAAAAATGCAACAAGCTTCTTTGCGTGGGGTGAAGCTGCACCAACAGGCACAAACCTTGAGTTAAGAACTTGGTCACACCTTAACTTTGGTGAAGACCTGCTTATCAATCCTCGTGACTCTGGGATCTTTTATTGGGATAGGACTGATGGTCTAAACTCTCGTGCAATTGAACTAAGTACAGGCACAGGAGGTATAGCTACAGCTACGAAAAAAAGCGTTCCAACTGTAGCAAAACAAATACTACTAACACAGAATCGTCACGTTGTTGCCTTTGGATGTGATGGTGAAGGTGCGAATAATAGTGCAACTCAAGGAGATGGCGTTCAGGATCCTTTGCTTATTCGTTTTTCTTCTATCGGCAGTGCAGTTGATTGGTTTACCGAAACTGATGGGTCGAACTCAGCGGGAACATTACGGTTGAGTATAGGTTCTACGTTTGTGCAAGCGGTCAAAACAAAACGTGAAATACTTGTTTATACTGACAATGCTCTTGTTGGCATGGTCGATGTTGGTGGTACGTTAGTTTTTGGTCTTCAAACTATTTCTACAAACATAACAATAATGGGTCCTAAATCTGCAATAGCTGTGGACGATATTGTGTTTTGGATGGGCGTTGATACTTTTTATGTTTATTCCGGTCAGACACAACAGATGGCATGTCCTATAAAAAGTTTTGTATTTGGTGATTTTGACTTCGATCAACAGTCGAAAGTGGTGGCGGGTGTAAACTCTGAGTTTAGCGAAGTGTGGTGGTTCTACCCTTCTCTAAGCGGCAACGGCGAAAATGACAGATATGTTGTTTACAACTACGGCGAAAAACTTTGGTATCACGGCGTATTAGGTAGAACCGCTTGGATTGATCGTGGCACAAGATCTAATCCTATTGCAGCGGGTAGCTCGTATTTGTTTTTGCATGAAAACGGTGTGGATGATGACGGCTCTGCCATGACAGCGTTTATTGAATCAGGTGCTACCGACATCAGTGATGGAGATCAGTTTATGTTTGTCAAACGGCTTATTCCAGACGTTAAGTTTACTGGGTCGGAGACAACTGGTGCTACTGTAGACTTCACCCTAAAGGCAAGAAATTTCCCCGGTGAATCGTATGATTTTACTGACACAGGTTCAGTAACAAGAACAGCAACCTCACCTGTAGACAAATACACTAATCAGCTTCATTTACGTCTCAGAGGACGTTCTTATTCAATGAGAGTTGAGTCGAATACTATTGGAGTTCAGTGGAAATTAGGCTCACCACGTTTAGACATTAGACCGGATGGGAGACGATAATGGCATTAGTAGGTCTTCCAGCACCTAGACTTCCGTCGCCGTCAGATGAGATTACTCGGGAATATTTAAGTGATTTAGTCCGTGCTTTAGAAATTTTCATCACTCAAGAACGCACTCCGGGCGAGTTACGGGGCACAAAGATTACTCTTACACAACTACCGACTTCTGCCACTGGTTTAGAAGTAGGAGCATTGTATAACGATTCAGGAACTGTTAAGGTGAAAACATGATTTATGGCGCACAACCCACTGGAATTATGGCAACTATGCCCATGCCCGCACAGGCGGCTATGGGGCAGTTTGCTATTACTGATCCAAATTCTCCAATGGGTATTGAAAGCCTTGCAGGAGGACAGGAGGAACTAGCCGAACGTCTTCGTGCAATGGGTGTGCCTCAATATGGATTGGGAAGTCTTTTCCGTAAGGTCGTACCAAAAGAACTTCGTAAAGTTGCTGCGGTTGTTTTACCCTTGGTTGTGGGAAGTATTAATCCCGCGTTGGGTGCGGCGACTGCTGCTGGTTTAGCAAAATTAGAAGGGGCATCAACTAAAGATGCCTTGTTTGCAGGTGGTAAAACATATTTAGGTGCTAAGATAGGTGGCATAGGTTCACTGTCAACCGGACAAAGAATAGCGGCACAAGCTGCTAGTAACTTTGCTGTAGACAAAGCTCGTGGTTTAGAGACAGATGACGCTTTAAGAGGATCTTTGAAACAAGCAGCAGTTTCGGGGTTGTTACAAACAGGTCCTGGTCAAGCGGTTTCAGAAGTAATAGAAAGTGGCGTTGGTAGTTTAACAAAAGGCGCACAGAACTTGTTCGGTGCAAAGGTGGACACCGTTCCTTCTGCCGTGCCTGTAGAAATAAACGAGTTACCAGACCTCGACCAAACTATTTTGGATGAACAAGTAAGTAGTCTTTTACCCGAAATTAAGGTTGATGCTTCTGACTTTTTAACTGACGCAGATATACAAAAACAACTTGGTGGCAACCCTGCCTATGCCTCTTCTTCAACAATGAATGATGCAGGCACAGGCACAGGCACAGGCACAGGCACAGGTATAGAAACCGTTACACCAGACTCAGAACTTGGTTTTATCCAACGATTTACCAAGAAACTTGGAGAAGGAACCGACGAGTTTATCGACAACCTTACTCTTAAAAACAGCTTTGGCGATTTTGTAGGAGCCGCTTCTATACCTGTAGGCGGACTAGCACTGTTGAGTGGTATACTTAGCCCAGATGAAATGGAAGCGGTAGGAGAGCTCTCACCAGAACAACAAGAACTAATCATACAACAATTAATGGGCACAAGTGGCGACCCACGCTATGCTGAAGGAGCTCAGAAATTTGGCGAGTTTTATAAACAACGTCGTGAAACAGTGGGCTTGAATGACGGCGGCGAGATAGTCGGACCCGGAACAGGCACATCAGATAGTGTGCCAGCATTGTTATCGGATGGTGAGTTTGTAATGACAGCGAAGTCTGTTCGCAATGCAGGTGGCGGAAATCGTGAAAAAGGAGCCGCAAAAATGTATGCGTTGATGAACAAACTTGAAAAAGGAGCCGCGTAATGTCCGAGTTTAGTTTTGATCCTTCTCAATACGCTCAACAAGCTGCCCAAAAACCTCAGACTACATACGAGTCATTAAGAGGTTTGATTGGTGGACTTGGTAAAGACGCTCAAATTGGTCTGAACATCCCTGTTGTTAACCCAGCAGCAGAAGCAGAACAAAACAGATTGTTAGCTGAACTGAAAGAAATTTCAGAAGACCCCGACCTTAGATTCTATACTCCAGAAATGGCTCCGTTCGTAACAGGGTTATCGCCTACACAAGAGATGGCATTGCTTGCTGGTGTTGGCGGTATTGGTTCGTATCAGCCTTATCTTGACCTTGCTTCGTCTTATTACAGCGATGCTGGCGCAACTGCCGATCAACTTAGCGGATTAGCGGGCACTGCTTCTGGCTTGAGCGCGGCAGCAACAAGTGCTGCACAACCTTCTGTTGGACTCGGCATGGGTCTAGCTTCGGATATTGCAAATATTGCGGGCGGACTTGAAGCTGGTGGCGCGAAGTCTTATGACCCAAGCGATGTAAGTGGCTTTATGAATCCGTTTGAAGATCAGGTTGTTCAACGTGCCTTGTCTGATATTCAAACAGAGTCAGACAAAGCGAGACAGCAAAGACGGGCAGAAGCTGCCGCTGCGGGAGCTTTTGGGGGTAGTCGTGCAGGTGCTGTAGAAGCACAACTCGATAGAGCAACTCTAGAACAACAAGCACAGACCGCTGCTGAACTTAGACGTGCTGGTTTTGAGTCTGCCGCTGGAAGAGCACAAAAAGCTTTTGAAGACCAACAAAACAGGTTCTTGGGTGCAAATCAACTAGGTCTTGGTTCACTGGCAGAAGCTGGTCGTCTTGGGTTAGGCGCAGGAGAGTTGGGTCTGAAGGGTATCACAACAGGTCTTGCAGGAACTGAGCTTGGTGCGGGTATTCTTGGCGATGCTGGCGGAATGTTTAGTGGTTTAGGCGGAGCACAGTCTGATCTCGCTGCACGAGTCTCGGGTCTTGGAGCTTTAGATATTGAAACGTTGACAGCGTTAGGTGGCTTAGAAGCAGGTGCAGAACAACGTCTAAATGAAGCTTTGTATGGTGATCTATTCTCACGCATCCAGGATCCATTTAAAGCAATTCAAATTCGTTCTGATATTTTGAAAGGTGTGCCGTATGCACAAACAGCACTGAGCGTTGGTTCACGACCACCTACCCCGCAACCAAACACAGGTGCGGCGTTAACTGGTGCGGGAATCGCGGCTCTTGGTTATGGCTTAGAGAACTTAGGTAGAGGATAGAATGATTAAAGGTTCAAATCGTAGAATGTTTCGTCGCCCCGGCTCTGCTCGTAAAGCCGCTGGTATTCTTGCATCATCACAAGACCTACTGAATCAAGTGGAGCCTATTCGTATGGCTCCTGGTGGGTTTGTCGAAGAATACGAAAAAATGTTACTAAAACAAATGGAACAAAAACCACGCGGCAACATCCTTACAGACCTTGGTTTAGCGACTGCTCAAGCGGCTTTACAAAATCCTGGACTTGGAACCACTGAATCTCTCGCCGCTGGTTTGACTCAAGCAATTCCGATGCAGACAAAAAGACAAGATACAGAGGATGTCCGTAAACGTGCAATATTAGAAGGGCAACTGAAACTTGAGACTGCTAAAAGAGCACAAGAAAAAGAAGTACGAGATCAAGCCACTTCAGAAGCTGCCATCTTTAATACATTATACACAAACGATCAAAGAGAAGCTCTGTCAATGATGGGATTCACACCTGACTTTAAGTCACAAAAATTTAGAAATGCAAAAGGTGATCTTTATTCAATATCTGATATTCAAGAAGACGAAAAACTTAGTAAACAATATAACGCACAACTGGACGCAACTAAAACAACAGTTGGTGAACGATACCTAGCTAACTTCCAAGACGCAGATAATTACTATGACGCTATGAATAGTCTTGCTGGTTTTGCCGCACAACAAAGAGACGAAGACATAGCAGCACAAGACATCCAACGAAATGCTCCTATCATTGCAGATAAGTTTGCTGTTAAAACTCAAAAACGACTACAAGAAGAAGATCCTGATGCTACCGTTCGCGTACAGGAACTTAATGTTGGTGCTTATAATAGCACGACAGAAAAAGCAGGAGCAATTACAGGTGGTCATGGGGCAACTGTTAATGTCACCACTGGAAAGAAAGACGAAAACGGGAAACCCATATCGCTTACTACTAAAGTATACGATCCTGGTGGGAGGCTCTTAAGAGAGGTAACAACACCAATAACAGCAAATACAGAAGAGGAATTGCGAGCGCATAGAAAAGAGGTAGCCAGACAAGTTTATGGGGTTGCTTCAAATAGCCGTGGTTTATTACTTAACTCGCCAACAAATTAGAAAAGGTCTTTTAAATGTCGTCTTTTAAACCACTAGACCTCGGAGATCTGAGTGCTGACATTGATAGCACCGTAGATTTTGACGAAGGAGAGTCTTCTTCCTTTGGTTATCTTGGTGTAACCGCTGATGACATTACTAGGTTTACAGAGTCAGTTAAAGATCCCGACTTTTTTGAAAAATTTGAGGGCGAGTACGGTGAGTTTCAGATGTTGGACATCGGGGAGGGTATCCTTTCTGGACTCGTCGATCTTGTCGTGGCTATCCCTGAACTAAGTCTGCTTGGACTAGATACCGGCGTTAACGGCACACAATACTTGCTTTCCAAAGCTCGTGGCGATGACCCTGATTTAGAAGAACCCCTTTTAAATACTGCGCTTTATTTTCGTGGTCTTATAGATGATTTTAAAGAGGGTACGGGTGTTATGACTCCCGATACAGTTTATGGTGAAATAACTAATATGCTAACAGCTTTTGGTGGTGGCACTGTTGCTGGTATTAAGTACGCAAATGCTGCATCAAGATCCGCCCATAACGCAAAAAGAGCTCAAGTTGCTGATGAGCTTCGCAGAAAAAACCCGTATCTTTCTCCAAGGCAGATAGACGATGTTTTGCCGATTAGTGTGCAAGATGTCGGTAAAGCGGGTAAGCGTAAGGTTGTTCCTCTTGGTCCCAATATTCTTCCGATGGTCATATCCGCGGAAGCTCTTGGTGCATCTAAGTTCGGACAACAAGTTTTTGCAAGTCCGGGTGCAAGAGGGGCTTTTTACAGAGGTTTAGGCACAAGTGGCTCAGTGGCTGTGGCTGATTTTTCTGTTGCCCCAGACGGAGCAGGTACACTATCAGACGCTTTTGACGCACTACCTAATTTTATGGAAACAGAAAGTCGTGCTCTTTATCCCACAGAAGACATGGGCTTTTTTGATAGGGCGGACAACTTTCGTCGCATACGAAACAAACTACGCATCGGAGCAGAAGGCGCAGTTCTTTCAGGAGCTTTTGACGTATTGTTACACGGAATACCAGCAGCAAGTAAGCTTTTAACTGCGGGAGATATAACACCAAAAGCAGCAAGGTTTGTTGGTCGAACAGGTAGTGCTGTTGCTAGTGGCTACAAAACATTGTTCCGAACAGCAGATGAACAGGCTAACGCACCTCACACAAGACCAAAACCAAATGTTCCAACTAAACGACAGAAACTTTTTACCACAACTCGTGGTCTTACAAGTTCTATGTACGAAAACATGCAGGATGCTGGTTATGAAATAATGGCAACCGAACGTCGTGTTGCAAACAATTTGGCATTATACGCTAAAGAAACAGAATCATTTATGGAACAAGTTCGCGGCAGTGTTGGCATGGTTCCTAGAGAAACTAACCAACAACAATACACAGACTTGATTGACTACCTTGAAGGGCGAATTGTAGACGAAGCAGGAGAGATTAGCCCAGAAAAGTTTGCAGAACTTGGATATAACGAAAATGCTGTTAAAGCAGCAGAAAGAATGAGACAAGCAAGAAACGCTTTATCTGAATCCATTGAAAGATCAGCACGAGAAGAAATAGAAGTTTTAGATGAACAGCTTAAATTAGGTAATCTAGCTCCTTCAGAAATGAAGAAAATGGACAAAAGAAGACAGCTGATTTCAGAAACTTTGTCTGCCTTTCAAGAACTAGATGGTAAGTATCTGTCTCGTAGATTTGCGGGTGGTATAACCAGAGAAAACATAGAAGCTTTCCAAAGAACAACAGAGTTTAATCAACTTGTTGTGGAAACAGCGGAGGCAATGAACAAGGTTGGTAGTGCTACTTTTAAGAATATGTCACCTACTGAACAAACTGAAACAGCCAGACAGTTTGTTTTAGATATGATTGGTAAAGAACGAGACGAACTCGCACGTTTTGGTGTTGCCAGTTTAGACGATAGAATTATTGACGCTCAATCTGCTATTAATAAAACGTTGGCTAGACTACAAGACGATGGCGGGCTTGCCAAAGGCAGACCTATTTATGAAATATCAGAAGATCTGTTGTCAGCGAGGAGTAAGATTCTCGAAAAAACGCCAAGACTACGCGGCTTTATGGGAGAAATAACTCCTCGCGGAACGTCCGATGTAGTACAACCTCAAGGTCGTGGTGCTGAATATTTAGATGCTCCAAAATTGACTGATAAAGAAGCCGCAAACATGAGGGTTCTTGGGTCTGTGACTCAAATGAAACAACTTGAAGAATCCATAAGATTTTATCGGTCATTGCTAGACGATTCTTCAATAACAAAAACATTCGCTGAGTTTCAAGCAAATCCTAACATGCCCGCGCCCATGATTCTAAAAGATGTGCCGGAAGACCAGGCTCAGAGGTTAAGACAAAACAATCAATCTCCGTATGTTGAAATAATCGACGACAGTCAGACCGTCTTCGGTAGCCGTTACGGTCCTTTAAAAGGAACGTTTGTGCGTTTAGATGCTTTTGAAGCACTGACTCTTGTTGGTAAGGATCCAGGAGATGCTATAAACCAAATTGCTGAGACGTTTGTTCAATTAAAGGGCTTAACTCAGATGGGTAAGACTGTACTTTCACCCGCAACACAAGCTAGGAATTTAACTTCTTTTCCTTTTTTCTTAGCGGCTAACGGTAACTTTCTTCGCGGCGGTCAATTCTCAGATACAATAGATTTAGCAATGGGCAAGCTCATCAACATGGCAGATGACGAGTTTGAGAATTTTACGGATTATATTGTACGATCTGGATTGTTTGATGAAGGTGTTGTGTTGGATGAAACAAAAAGTCTTTTATCGGCAAGTAGAGAAAAGTTGCGAGAAACAGGTCGCGCCGGAGCAAAAAAACAAGAACCTCTCGGACTTGTTCAACGGTTTTCTGATTTTAGTTCTGACAAAATACGACAGCTTCCGGGTGGTGAACAAATTTTAAAGATTGGTTCTAAACCCTACAAAGGTGCTGTGGAAGCATACAGGTTTTCTGACAACATGGTTAAGATTGGAAGTTTGTTGGGAGAGAGGGCTAAGTACACTGCTAGTTTACGCAATCCCTTGAATAGCGTGTTGAAAAACATAGACGGACCCGGAGTTCCCGTAGGTAGCATGGACGACGCTACTGACTTTGATGAAATTATTGAAGAGTATGGTCGTCAAGGTATAGCAAATCGTGTGAAGTCAACGTCAGATGAAGGTCTAGGAACATACAGGAATAAGTTTGATTACTTCACAGCAGACATAGTTAAAGACACAGTGCCTGTATATGCAAGAACGTTTGAAGCGGCTAAAAAAGTATCTAGATTTCCCGTCGGTAATTTTGTTGCCTTTCAATCAGAACTTATCCGTAACACTGCAAACATCGTGTCTAAGGGTTCTCATGAACTAGCCTTTAAAGCTACTCCAGAACTAGAGCAAGCGATGTTTAATTTAGCGGTTAAAAAAATATCTAGAAAAACACTTCGTCCTGTAGACGAGCTTTTATCTGACCCGCAAATGTTAGATACTATTCAAACGACAGCTAAAGAATTAGCTAAAAAGCATGTGCATGAAGTAAATGCTATTGGTCTGCAACGTTTGTTAGGGTATACGGCAACTGTTGCTGGATTTACTGGTCCTATGGCTCGTGCCATCACATCTGTGTCTGGAGCAGACGAAAAAGAGTTGGAAGCTCTTTATGTGTTCGCTCCATTTTATTATAAAGATCAACAACTCGCCATGTTGAGTAAACCCAAAGACGGTGTGTTTCAATATACCAACCTGTCTACAAATCAACCTTATGACGCTTTGATTGCTCCAGCGATAGGAGCAATAAGAGAATTTAATCAAGGAGGTAAATTAGATAAACCTTTTAACGCTAATATGACTAATTCTTTCCTGCGTTTTGCTATTAACCAAATGGAACCGTTTGGTAACGAGGCAATTTTAACTACAGCGGTTGCGGATATTTTTGTGCGAGGAGGCAGAACTCGTGAAGGCAGAAGAATTTTTGGACCAAGTGACGACGGGCTTCTTGTTGCTGAAAAATCTTTGAGACACATAGCAGGTCAATTATCGCCTACCATTGTACGAGAGTTTATAGACATAAACGGAAGAGGTATAGAAAAAGGAAGATTAACTAGAGCTTTAACAGATTCTCCAAATCCAAACACTCGTTTAGTAGACGAAGAAGTCACAGAGTTTCTTCGTTTAATAACAGGCGTTGGGACTCATAATTTCGACGCAAAAATAGCTCTTCGCTATGCGGGTGCTGAGTTTAAAAAAATAGAAACAGATATACAAGCTCAATTGGGCGGTGTAATCGCTCGTGGCAATACCACAGAGCAAGACGTTATTGATGCCGTTGCTGTCGCTAATGAAAAATACCATAAAGCACAACAGGATTTTTATCAAAAACTTAACGCTGCTGAAGCGTTAGGTGTTGATGCAGAACTTAGAGACGATGTATTTGAAGCCTTCAATCAAACCTATGCAACAGACGCATACAAAGACATTAGAGGCAAGCGTGGTCAAGGTTTCTTAGAAAACGTCGCCGCAGGAAACTTTGTGCCAATAAGAGTTACAGAAAAAAGATTAGAAGCCTTAGAGCAACAAGAAGATATAGTTTCTTTAGGACGTGGCATTACCTCCTCTGAACAGATAAAAGCAGCCGCAGAGTTCGCTAACTCAATTGCAAACGAAGCAAGCTTTAATCGTTTGGATCGTAGATATTCAAACCCATTTGAAAGACTTGAAGAAAGACAAGAACCACAAAACCGAGGTTCTTTTCTTGATCGACTTCTTTCTGAAGCACAAGCCGCATCACCAAATGCTCTCTCGCCGCCTAGCGCACCAGCCGTCGCCCCATTACCCACCGCTACCGGACTACAGACACCGTTAGATTTAGACGTTTTAGGTGATAACCCGATTGAACAAGCGCGAAACATGGAACTCGCTAAAAGATTAGGAAGAGCATAATGGAAAAGGATTGGACGCAGTTTGAAAACTTTTCTGCGGGTGAGTTTACTTGCCAGCACTGTGGCTCAGAGGGAATTGAGTTGGACTTCGTGCATAAGATACAAAACCTTCGGTCAACCTACGGCAGAGGCATGACAATCAGTTCAGGCTATCGTTGCCCAGAACATCCTATCGAAGCTCGCAAAGCTAAACCGGGCGCACACGCAAGCGGGAGAGCAGTAGACATTGCTGTCTCCGGGGCAGATGCACTCAACGTCCTGCAACTTGCCTTGGACAGCGGAGACTTCACAGGTGTTGGCATAGCTCAGAAGGGAGACTTCGGCTCACGCTTTATACATTTGGACGATCTAGATAACGAACGCCGCCCAACAATCTGGTCGTATTAATGGAACAAACAATAGAAGAGTTCTCCGGCACAAAGAATATTACAATAGGCGGCGGATCCAGTGACATAGAAGCTGGCATCGAATTTATCTACAATATGAGAGAACACCTAGTGGATATTGGTATCGCCACTGTCTACGCTTTAGTTGTTTACGCAGCTGTTCTATGGATAACAAAAAAGATTAAGGGTTAAAATGGTAAAGAAAGTCATGAATGTTTACGCTCCGCCAAAACGTAAACAACGCAAAAATAAAAAACGTGGATTACATATCCGTAAAAAACTAGGCCCGCGTCATCACATGAGAGTGAGCTTCTAATCACTACTTTTATGTATCGGGATACAAGCCGCTGTTCTTCTGGATTCGCTGTCCATGTTTATCTCTTCGGCTAAATCGTAACACTCTTCACGAGTAAGTCCTAAACTCACATCCGTCATGCTGTATCGCCCGAAGTGATGTAGTTCAATTAACATAACTAACACATACTCAATCAATCTATTTGCCCCCAATTATCACCGACTGCAATGTCAACTTTAAACGGCACGGTTGCATTAATACAGTTTTCCATAATTATCGCAATCTCTCTCATCTGATCCTCGTTGAGATTGCCTTCTTCGTCACATTCAATACTGAAACACAGTTCATCATGCACTGTGAGCAAAGGCACGATGTTTTCTTTGTACAAGTCCACCATAGCCTTCTTTGTCTGATCCGCACTCGAACCTTGAATCAATCGGTTCAATGCTTTGTATGTAAAGGCACGTTTGATATTACCTTTAGGCCCGTGCTCTCGCAAAGCTTCTTCCAATGGCAGTGCTCTGTGTAGCCCGTATCTGCGGGGCTCCCACATATCAAAACGACACTTACGTCCCAGGATCGTGCGGACAACGCCATCACTCTCTGCTTTAGATTGAACTGCATTCGCCAAACCTTTTACAAAAGGAACTTTCTCATGGTATTCATCGAGAAGCTCTCTAGCAGAGTTTACATCAATATCTAAAACACCCGCTAGTTTGTTTACGCCCATACCATACATGATGCCTAGATTAACTGTCTTTGCGTTCTTACGAGTAATACCAGCCATATCCGCAACCATTTGGTGAAAGTCCGCGTCGCCCTCATGGTATGCATTAATCACACTACCTATCTGTTCGTGCCTGTTTGCACCTTTTAAGGATGCACAATAATGTGCCAACCACCGAGGCTCCTGTGATGCGTAGTCAAAACTCGCCCACTTCTCGCCCTCCTCTGGGACAAATAAACCACGGATAAGAGACTTAATCTCTGGATCACGAGCCGGAATCTGCTGTAGGTTTGGGTTAGACGAAGAGAACCGTCCTGTCACTGTGCCGCCATCATCGCTACGCAATGGGTGAAACTCAGCATGTATCCGCCCCTTGTGTTCAAACTTCAGTATGTTCTCGATGAACGTCGTGTTCGCCTTGTTAAATTCTCGAAGCTTTAGTATTTGTTGCGCTACCGGGTGAGGGTGTGCCGCCAGAAATTGTTTCGTGAAACTTGGCGCATGGCTCTTCTCTGTTTTCGGGTACACCAACTCATGCCAGTCAAACAACTTACTAATAGACGTTGGATTCCAAGGTTCAATGTCTATGTTTGTTTCTGTTTTTATCTCTTTTAGTAGTTTCTTCTCCCGCTTCTCTAACTCTGTACGAGTCTTCTCAGTGGCCTCAAGGTCAACACGCACACCACGCCACCGCATATCAATAAGAAGACGTGTGAGTTCTGTCTCAAGATCAAAGATGCTACGCACTTCTTCTCTGTCCATCTCACGATTTAATAACTCCCACAGTCGAAGCGTGACACTTGCATCTTGTTCTGCATATGCGCCCACAAAACGACTAGGCAATCGCCACATATCAGCCTTCGGATCAACACCATAGTCTGCCGCCGCACGTTTCATGGCTTTTTCGTTCTTGCTTTCGTTGAGGTAATCAATGGCAAGAGAGTTTAGATTGTACCACCGCCTGTTTTCATTAAGCATAGCCGCAGCAGTCATTGTATCGTTTATAACACCGTTGACCTCAATGCCCGCCCAACGCATCCAGCCGACATCATACTGAGCGTTGTGCATGACTTTGGGTATGTTAGTCGCCATCATTTCTTTGATGTAACTTATCACTGCTTTCTCTGGTAGGTTGCCTCCGCCTTCGTGTCGGATAGGGTAGTACCCGCAGAAGTTATTGAAAGCAACAGCGTACCCAATAACATAACCATCATCTCTCGCCCAGCCCGGTCCTAACGTCATTAAATTTGGATCACGAGTTTCTAGGTCAATCGATATTATTTTGGCTTCTTTATAGTGATCTGGGAACGACGCAGGAGGCGACCAATCAGAGTCCAGTGCGCCTGTTGCTACTTCTTTTATGTCCGCTTCGAGCTCTTCTTTTGTACCGTCCATTCTGTTTATAAAACTTATTTGGGTCATATTCTGAAACTCCATCTGCTTGAACCCTCAATTAAATGAAGGTTTTGTTTGGCTCTTGTCATGCCGACATAAAAAACACGTTTCTCACAGTCTTCGTTAGCCAATGTTTGACACGCTTTACTTGAATCTAAGAACAAAACAACATTGTCCGCCTCACCGCCCTTTGCCTTGTGTATCGTAGACAGCCTAATCCTTGGCTCTTTTCCAAACTTCTCCCCTGCCCGTAGCACAGACTGTATGTACACTCGCTCTGCGTCAGGAATATCAAGAATCTCAAACCACTTCTTACCACCATAGTCTAAACTAGTTAGTTCGAGGAAGTTGTCCATAGTGAACGTTTCAGTCGGCTCATACTTGAACCAGTGATCTACAGCCTTGCGAATTGATTTATCTACACGAATAAAAGACATAAAACCTTTTGCCTCTTCTTTAGACACAGAGTCACCACGAGATAGTCGTGTCCATGTTTGAGCTGCGGTAAGCACTCTGGTCGAAGCACTATACCCCGCACCCTCGCGCCAATACAGCAACCCCCACTCCTTCATATCCTTCGCCACTTTGTTAAGAATATGGTTGGTACGGCAAAGTATTAACCACTCGCCTTCTCGTAAGTCTATCTCATCAAGTGCATAGTGAAATGATACGGAGCCCTCATGACTAATTGGTTTCCAGTTCTTATCGACACGTCTGCTCACGCCTTTAATTAAGTCCAGAGACAAGTTGTGTACTGCTTGGGGGACACGGAAACTCTGATCCAATACTCGTTTATTATCACACCGGGCAATAAAGTTTTCTGGATCAACGCCCATCCACTCGTAGATAGCTTGGTCGTCATCCCCTGCGTAGTAAGTCTGCTTTGCGTTTTTAATAAGCTTGTCCACCATGTCCCACTGCAACGGAACAAGGTCTTGCGCTTCGTCAACAATAAGCAAGTCAAGTTTCGGACAATCAGGCAAGTCAATAAAACTTTCAATCATGTCAACAAAGTCAATTTTTTTTGTCTCTTTTTTATAGTCATCGTAAACTTGATTGACTATCTGAAGCTGGCGGAAATCGAGATAGGGATTGTTAAACTCATCAAACTGTTGTCGCAAGCCAATGCCTCTTGTACGAGACATGCTGATAACAGAAAGGTACATATCACCATCACGACCCAAGCGGAAGAACTCGCCGTCACTTACACTCATGCTCCGTGAACTTTGGAACTCAATGCCCAACAACTTCTCAAGTTGTGTGTAATCCGCCGATCCAATAACATCACTTCGCTTCAATCCGAGTTGGCGAAACGCTAGAGAATGTAGTGTTCTGAAATGTAGCAGACGCTTCGGGTCGAGACTTAATTCAGAGATAGCCCTGTCCCTTGCTTCTTCTGCCGCCTTACGGCTAAACGAAAAGAAACCCACTGATTCCGGTGGTGCGCCATTACGCAAATGTTGACGTACAATCTCGATTAAGGTATGTGTTTTGCCTGTTCCCGGCGGTCCGACTATGGCGGTTGGTGCACGATTGCTTGTCAAAACGGAATCTCCTCTCCACCGACATTGATGCCAGGAATATCAATGGGTTCTTTGAACTCGGGAACAGACCAAACTCGGACAGATTTCCATTCTGCTTTAGAGTTTTTGTACTGTTTGAGTTGATGTGATGTCTCACCATCGTTCAATTCTTTGATACGTTCCTGCACTTGCCCCTTGGTGTAGGTAAGGAAGTTCTGTGCTTTGAGAAAATTCATCAGTGCCGCCATTTTAAAATAAGTGTGTCCTTCCTCTGTGTATGGCTTATTAAGGTCTAACTCCTCCCATGACTGCGCTTGTACCCGTCCTGCACAGAAGTTCTCGAGTAACTCCATAAACTGCCCTTTGTTTGTCAGTTCAACCGGAACTTCAATCTCGACGACTTCAGTAAGTGCTACGTTCACAACTGTTTGCCATGTGTCTTCTTTAAGTTTAGGAGGCATAAAGTTCAGCTGCTCCATGCAAGCACGTTGAAACTGCGTGGGCATCTGTAGTTGCTCTGTTGTGAGTTCAAGACGTGCGCCCGCCACATCGACAAACCATATACGAGGCTCCGACTTTACAACTGTTAGTCCGGTAATCTCAACATTTCGAGCACTGTTGCCGATGCCGTATTTGCGTTGACGACACAGGCTTTTATTGCAGTGCATGGCAAGTTGTGGCTCATTACACTGATAGAAATAATCTTTCTTTTCTATCTGATCCTGGATGGTGACAAGCTCAGATGCAGGAAGTGGTGGTTGAAAATACGAATGGTTGGCGGCTTCAACGTCCTGCTTCCACTGCTTCGGGTTCTGCTTCTTAAAATATGTGGCAAGATTAAACGCCACACAGTTTCTACCACCCTGCCCAACTCCATTGCGGACATGACACTCTAAGCACGGCGGAGCTTCGACAAGTATTTCACTGCCGCCTGAAACTTGGATAGACATAAATTCGCTAGGTGTTTTACGCGACTTCTCCACCATTGCCAGAAACTGCTGTAAAGTCGCCTCCTTTCCCTTGTTTGTGAACGCGGGACGGAGAGTGCGTTCGACATCATGATAGGGAAGGTTGATAGCGTTTCCGACATCGCCTCTTTCGACAAGGAGTTTTTCCTGCTTGGGAAATATTTCTGAGTTACCTTGCCCCAGAACTGCCGCAATTTCTGATAGCTTGTCCCGCATATCTGCCGCAGAAATTTCACCATCGATAAAGAAGTAAATGTGCGCCCCACCACTTTTGGATCTACAGACAATACCTGGAATATCCAGTTGCCTACACTTGCCAACAAGATCAGCATGATCCAAAGGATAGGTGTCAATATCAATACAACCGAAAGAGCACTGATTGTTAGCATTGATAGGAATACTACCAATACCTTTTCCACCATCGAAGTGTTCTTGGATTTTTTCTGCCGTGATCGGCTCTCGGATGATTCGCGTTTTGGCTTCTGATTTACCATTTACACGCCCTCCTGTAATAATTGTCTGTCCATGTGCGCCATCAAATCCACGAAATGCCGCCATGAACTTTTGAACATTGTCCATAGCAATACCTTATTGTGGGGGGCCCGAAGCCCCCCTTGATTCTTATTCCATTGAGAAAAGCTCTTCATCACTCTGTGTATTACTTCGTGAATTTCCTGCGCTCTGAAGTTCTGTGTCAGCCGCAGTCTCAACCTCTCCCGATTCAATAAGGTCACTGAAGGATTTTGCTTCCTCATACAAGTCTTCGTCTTGAACATAACTTGTCCTCCCAAGAACAGACCACTCATACCAAGTATAGTTGTCTCTTGTTTTTTCAACAGTAGTAAGATGCCATATCGTACCAAAAGACGGAAGCTTTATTCTTCTGTCGTCAACCATCGCTGTTTGCATTTTAATCTGCGTATTCCAGCCACGAGACACCTTCAAACTTGTTGACTGCATACCAAGAATAGCTTGCTGATATGCCCCTGTGTCTTGATCAACAACATAGACGTAATGCTGTGCAACTTTAACAAGTTCATTGCCACTTGGCAAAATGTCCTTGTTATTTTCATCACGATTAGCACTGCGAATTGCGGGATCATTTGGCTCTAACTTACCAACAAAGCCGCCGCCTTCGTCCATAGGGACAAACTCGAGATGTGCAAACTCAAACGCACAAGGCACTACAAAGATACCTTTGTCCTGCTTAAAGAGTTCGCGTGTGACTGTATTAAAGATGTCACCTTCTTCTGAACCCTCGATAAACTTTGCGTTTGTTTTCTTGCGTTCAGGTGAGCCGTTTTGAATCATGCGGATAAAAGGTAAAGCAAGATGCTCCATGCTTACACCCGCCTGTCCTGCACCAGCGTCTTCAGCAAATCTGTTTGCTAAACTTTCCGGTACAATCAACTGACTCGTTTCTTTCTTTACAACTTTCGTTGGTTTCTGTTCTGTAGTTTCTGTAGCTTTCGACATTACTTTCTCCTAATCTTTGCTTCTATTCCACTAAACACACTGAAAGCCTCAAGGTCTTTTTCAGACATTCTACCTTGAGACATTTCATCCTTTACCACCGCCTTCAATGTACTGGGGTGAATGGTCTTCTTGTTGTCAACTGAAAGACCTTTGTTGACTGCATCATCAAGAAACGCACCAGCCTCGTTGTCTTCACCCTTACCGAATGTGACTTTGACTTCGTTCTTGATAATGTCGTCCAAACCCCGTCCACGAAGATACGCGAAACATGCGTCTTTATTATCTTCTGTGATACGAGCATAGACAAAGGGTTGCAGAGTTATAGAGTTGCCTTCAACACTAACACTCTCCAATCCCATTGAATCCATAGCTGCCGGGATAAGTTCTCTTATGATCTGGTCATAATCTTTTTGAGCAATGTTTTGTTGCTCTTTGTAGTATTTGATATTCGCATCCGCATCTTGTGCTGCTTTAACTAGGTTAGCTAAAGCACTCCCTTGGTCTTCTGACACTTCGGAAAAAGCTTTTGCATCTGCTTCCATCTTTTCAAATAAATCGGACATTGTGTCACCTTTCTCTGTTACGCATTTATAGTGTGCCCACTTGCAATTCACATAATACATATCTATATTAGCGTTACAAGCATTATTTTACGGTACTATGACATATATTTACAAGACAGAACCATACGAACATCAACGCCAAGCGTTCGAGAACTCTCGCAACGTTAGCGAGTGGGCGTATTTTATGGAGATGGGGTGCGGTAAGTCGAAGGTTCTTATCGACAATGCCGCATGGCTTTACGAGAACCACAACCTCAAGACTCTTGTCGTCATTGCACCCAAAGGTGTGTATCGTAATTGGGTGCTCAAAGAAATACCCATACACATGCCCGACAGAATACCTCACAAAGTATTTACTTGGCGGTCTTCACCTCGCAAGCACGAAGTCGAAGAACTCAGAGAAGCATGTGAATATCAAGACGGACTGCGGATACTGATTGTAAACACCGAAGCTGTCATCACAAAGAAATTCAACGATTATTACAAAAAGTTTCGTAACTATCCTGAAGTAAACATGATTGCCGTAGACGAATCTACAGCCATCAAGAACCACAAAGCTAAACGCACCAAATCAATCATATCACTTGGTCAAGACTTCTCTTATCGTCGAATCTTGACAGGCTCCCCGGTGACGCAATCACCTATGGATCTGTATTCACAATGTGCGTTTCTCGATCCTGGGCTCTTGGGTCACGATAACTACTGGAGTTTCCAAGCTCGGTACGCCATAACTCGGCGGCAGAAGATGGGTAATCATTCGTTTGATATGATTGTAGGATACAGGCATATCGAAGAACTGGCGCAGAAACTCAAAGAATTTTCTACACGAGTGCTCAAGAAAGACTGTCTGGACTTGCCAGAAAAAACATACACTGTCCGCTATGTGTCCATGACAGACGAACAGCGCAAGCACTACACGTCATTCAAAGAGATTGCCATGACGATTGTTGACGATGAGGTTGTATCCGCAACCGAAGCTATGTCACAACTTCTGCGACTACAACAAGTTCTATGCGGCTATCTTCCTGTCAATGATGTTCTGACCGACATCGCAAATAATCGTATTGATGCAATGATGGAAGCTATCGAGGAGATCGACGGCAAGGTAATCATCTGGGCACGTTTTGTTGAGGACATCAGGCGCATCGAAGCTACATTGAAAAAAGAATACGGCAACAGTAGCACGGGTTCATACTATGGCGGCACATCCGACGAAGAACGTGAACGTATCGTCGAAGACTTTCAAAACCCAGAATCTGAACTACGTTTCTTTGTAGGCAATGCACAGACCGCTGGGTTCGGCCTTACACTTACCGAAGCTAGTAACGTCATCTACTATTCGAATAACTTTAATCTTGAACATCGTGTCCAATCAGAGGACAGATGCCACCGGATCGGGCAGAAAAATCCTGTCACATATATTGATTTGGTGGTTCCAGATAGCGTTGACGAGCACATCGTCAAAGCATTACGAAATAAAATTAATCTTGCGGGTCGTTCGCTAGGCGAACAAATGCGGGAATGGTTGAGGGTATAGGGGGCTGATAATTACCTTGGCGGTGGTGAAGAGTCCACCGAAGACAATGCAAAAATGTCTACTGCGCGGCTTCCCCGTTTATATTTTACAGGCCACAAAAGTAGATCAAGCTATTGTTGGCTTAATTTTAATGGATAGTAAATTTTTGTAACTCACTTTGAAAGGAAAGATTATGGCGAAAAATAAAAACTTTATTACTGTTTCCATCCCTCTCAGCACATATCATGTTCTAAAAGACATGGCTGAGAAGAATGAACGCAGTGTTGCGAGACAATTAACATGGCTCGTGAAACAAGAAACTACGGAAGGAAGTATCGGCGTTGGTGTCCCCGAGCCCGATACATCTGATTGTGCGAGTAATCGTAGTCAGTAGACCTTGCGTCTTCTTGCGTGTAGGTACAACACATGGGACCACCGGGGCACTCCGAGCAAGTCACTGGGTCGCACGGCTGCGGCGCGTTTTCTGTTTTTGTGTGTTGGGGCCAGAATCGTTCTTTGACTGCTGACCAAGGTGAAAACCTCTTTGCCTTTTCTTTAACCGACATCGTCTTCTACGCCATAGATTTTAATGTGTAATACGGTTTCGTCATTGTCGTCCAGTTCTCCACTCAAATCAACTTGCCAAAGACCATGCTTGACACATAGGTCATCAAAGTCTTTTTTGAACTTTGTATAGGTGGTTGTATAAGCAACCTTGTCTCTCTGCTTTACCTCAGACATCTTTCGCACTCCTCTTTTCTTTACTCCAGTCTGTAGGATAACCGCTATCCTTCCAGTATTGCAAGGCTAGTCGGATGCAGTCTCCTTTGCTGTACTTGCGCTCCTCCTCCTTGTTAAGTTTCTTTGTGACTGCCTCGATGTCCTTTTTCATAGACACATCTAGGTCAAACCCAAAAGTAGTCGATTTGCCAAATTTTCTTGGTCTACCCATTACTGGCATTATTCTGTCTCCTTTATCATTTTGTCTAAAATCTCTGCCTCAATAAGAAAATCTTGGTCAGAGTCGATTTGTACGTCCAAGTCGTGCGCCATTATTAACGCACCTCGAACCGCGTATGACATCATCTCATACGCCGCAACTAGCCTCGCCTGATACAATGCTAAATTATTCGACTTCTTTCGTCCGTGGTCAAACTCCGTGAACAACGTTATGCCCCACCAGACTGTGTCGTCTGGGTCTTTGGTCGGCTTCATGTTTCCACAAAGCGGGACAATTCGAATCTGATCCGCCGTATATGTGGCGGCGGGTTTTTGTGTTACGAAATCTATTACTTCGCCCATTATCTACTCCTCTCTTCTTCATATAATTCATCCAGAATCGTTACGCACTTCTCAACTTTCTCTGCCATTTCATCAGAGCCGCCCGTCATAGACAACTCAACCGACTGTTCAAGTAACAGTGACTTTACTTCCATCAATTTCTTCATGCGCCTCTCGATGTTTGAGTCAATGAACTCCTCAAAGTCACCCCGTGACATGACTGAATATGGCGAGTGACTCGTATCGTGAAACTTGATTCTGTTACCAAACCAGATAACATGCTGAGTTTTTACGTTGTCCTCGTCTTTGTCTTCTTCGGGTATGTACACATACCCTTTGTAATCGTATTTAATATCTAACATTCTCTGTCTCCTTTATTGCTAGTCCAATTTGTTTTGCTATCTGGGGGACAATCGCGTTGCCTAGTCCTCTAATTCTGTCCACCCTTTTGGGTATCCCATTAGCCACTCTACCCACGTCGGGTTCAACGCCCCACGTTTCCACTCCTCCGGTGACGTTCCACGAATCTCTGGATGGTTGCCCAACATCTTCTGCATCTTGCCGTTGGGTGTCCCCGCCGCATCCTCGTTCGCTGTCGGCGTAGGCCACGTCGCTACTGCGTTGGGTAACGTGTCCGCCGGATTGCCCTTGCGTTCCTGTCTGCCCTTGCCTGACGCTCCCTTGTAATCCCTCGTCGTTGGGGTAGGCCACATCCGAACATCCGTCCGTAGACTCTTGCCCTGTCCTCCCCCCGTTGAACCCACCGCGTCCGCCGCCGCCGGAGTCGCCCACAG
>Ga0187217_1000207_pt1 | contig 24210 bp, 17 predicted proteins | sample 15SPOviralmetaG_FD_130165 | JGI IMG/M metagenome (GOLD analysis project Ga0187217, IMG submission 130165) | Marine viral communities from the oligotrophic San Pedro Time Series (SPOT) site, San Pedro Channel, CA, USA - 15 SPOT_SRF_2010-09-15... | ecosystem: Environmental > Aquatic > Marine >... | reverse complement strand
TACGTTTCCAATGAAACCTTTCGCTGATGTACCAGTAAAAGTATCATGTAAATGAATAACACCGTTTGTTTTTGGATAGCCAAGATAACCAAGTAAATCAGGATGGTTTGCTAATGGAGAAGAAGATGCGCCTGTGTTAAACGGTGCTTGTAAAAACACAGTAAGCGTGTTTGCACTTCCATCCCAAGTAACAATTGAATCAACACCTGCTTCGGGTGCATAAACACCTCTCCATTCATTCCCTCGCCATTTTGAATATTGTAGAGTAGTGTTATCTATACGTCCACTCGGTTCTCCATATCCAAGCATATGTCCTCCAATGGTAAATCCACCCATTGAAACGTCGTCATCGTTAATGTAGACTACAATCTCATCGTCTAAAGTAGATGGTAAAACAGTATTTTGATTGCTAAAGTTTTCTCCAAATTTACGGTAAATGTATCTTACACCATAATTATTACCTAAATGGTCAGTAAATCTAAATCCGTATAAGTTTGATTCACCTACTTTGTCCTCACGTAGTTTCTGTGGATTAGTGTTTCCTGTGTATGCTGTAATATCAGTTGGGGCAGTTCCACCGGGAATTTTTGCTTCTCCATACTTAAAATCAAATCTTCTATCTCCTCTTACTCCCAATCCGTATTCACCTGCATCGGGGGCAAAGCCGGGTATACCTGATGCAACCAAACCACCAAAGTTAATTCGTCCTACTGCTGTTTTACCTGCTCGTAGACCTTCAACATATGATGTAGATACACCTTGAATTTCAAAAGATTCATCACTTACTGTATTATGATTCAACGCACCTATATGTCCTGAAATATTTCGTACAGTCCTGCTATCGCTATCTGAATCACGTCTTGCTACGTCGTGATTGTTAGTGAATGGTTCCGCTGGTTCTTCCTGTAGTGTGTACTCACGAAGCGATGTAATAGGTGCGAACGGCCTTCCATGCTTGTTTAGAGGCATAGGCGCAGGGTGCATATTTTCACCGCTTGTTTCATCAGGTTGACACCAGAAATTTCTAAATCTTCCACCATGTCCAATCAAGAATAGAGGCTTGTACGATGCTTGTCCTTTACTATTATCGAGCCAAACACAGAAATTACGACCCGATGCACCGGGAATAGTAGAATGTATAATAATAGAATAACCTTCATTACCGTTAATATCTTCAACCACACGACCAAGATGCGCTCGTACATATCCCATATGTGTTCCTTTATCGTTTGAATTGAATGATTCATCGGTAAACCACCACGGTGCGGGGTCATGAGTAGAACCCGTAATCGCTACATCGCCTATACCTTGTTGGATAGTATGTACTTGGGTTCGACCATACTTAGCCCCCGCTTGATTAATCATACGAACCAGTTCACGAGTAGCCGCTTCAATATCTGTAACTCCTTCCTTTACACCTATTTCTCCGCAATCCAATACCAATCTTCTCACGAAATCCATTTGTGACCAATGTGGTAAATGCTTCAAACGTGATTCATCATGATTTGTTAAATCTAATTCTAAGTTTCTATTCCCTTTAAGACATAAAAATGCTGAAATACATCGTGTTCCATCAGGCGTATCGAATAGTGTACTCGCATCTCTAAATGTATGTGTTTTGAGAACGGGGTCTTGTGTTTCTCTATGTTCTCTAAGCGACCTTACAAATTCACTTCCACTCATTGAACGAGAAATCGAATGTACCTCATTAGCCCAATACAAAGACGCTACTGCGGGTTCAACACGAGGTAAAGCATTATCACTTACGGTGAAAGTGTCTGCTGTATAACCATTCATGTACCCGCTATGTACAAAATGCCCGTGTCCTTTACCTTTTAGGAATGTATTGTTACCAGAAGTAGCAGGATTTTCAATACCAAATAATCCTTGATTCTGATTAGCGATATTATGAGCATAAGCCGATTCTATAAATTTAGATTGTTGAGTAGAACGAAGGAATTTGTTCTCACTTGGATAGCCATTTGCTACATCTATTTGAGTCGTAAAGTAATGTGGTGCGCCACCATTGTGTGTCGCCATATATCTATCTAATTTAGTAACGCCTCCAGCATGAACTATATTTCGATTAAATCCTATATTGGGTGTTGCCGCACTCGATTGTACTTGCATATGCAAATCATGAAAAGCGATAAATTCTCTATCATGGCCTACATCATACAGTAATACACGAGCATGGCCTTTGGATGCTAAGTAAGGGTCTACATAGGCTACAGAAGATGCTTGAGATGCGTTAAGCCCCATTGCCTCATAATTCATTTCTACGGTTTTATTGATATGTTGAACTAAGTTTTGCGCTGTTTCAACACATGTATCACCAATTAAGAAATTTTCAAGAGGTATAGAATCACGAGGTCGTGTCGCTAAAGCACCTTGTCCACCGTTAAATCCCTTCCAAACCAATCCTTCGTTTAGTACACCTCTACTCTTACAGAATAGACCTTCTACTGCATGAGGATTATTAAGAGTCATATTCATCCAAACTGTATCACCGTTCCTCATACCGCCTTGTGCATATGGGTTAATCCATGTTTTGTTTAGTATCGCATCAAAGTCAACAGCCATGACACTTGCCGCACTTAATCGAATTTTATCCCCAGTAGTTACTTCATTAACGTTGTTTGCTGTTAAAGTAATAGTGGTATTTGTACTACTTCCAGCGAATTTTGAAATTATTTGACTTACCTTTCCAATATATTTTATTGTATTAGAATCAGATGCATCTTCAAAATACAATTCATCATCTTTACGTATGTTCATGCCTATAGTATTTGCATGAGCCAAACGATTAGCCGTCGTTGGTGTTATCTGAATTGATGTTGTACCTCCAGCAACCGCATTAGCGGCAATAGTCCATTGTTCAGAAGTATCTGGTAAGAATGTTACAGCGTTATTTTCTTCTGTTAGTGAATTAGCAGGTGAAGATAAAGTGTATAAAGAGCGACCTGCACTCTTTAATCTGAATGTAGCACCTTCTAAAGTAAGAGAAGTTGTTGTACATTTCCAACTTACAACATCTAAATTATTTCCTAAACTCTTTTTACCAAAATACATTCCTTCGTGTGAAGTACCATCACTCAAAATTACTTCACCAATGTAAAGCAAATCACCTTCTGCTAAAGAAATTTCATTAGATGAATTTCTACTGTATTCTACTAATTCGGGGAAATTCTCCGTATCTTCTAAAATAATAGAGTACGTACCACTCCCACCATCACCTCCTTTAATGATAGTAGATGTAGCACGTTTTGAAAGTATTTTAGGTGCATGGGGATTAGAAAGAGGTCCTTCTTTTATTTCGATTGCACTTACATATTGTCGTAGACCATAATCAAGATTACCACCTTGAGTTTGTACATTTGCATTGTCATAATAATACGGAGAACGTGCTTCAAAGTCAGATGATGGAGTTTCCATATCAGAATCGAGAGGGATTAAATTTTCACTTCTATATCCTTGAGCAATGTGAATAGCAGTTTGAGGTATTGCTGATTCAAAGAACCCTGTTGCATACGAACCAGAATTAACATTATTTGTGGCTGTTTCGTTTTCAAATACCTTAAGATAACCGTCAGTACTTGGGTCGTTGACATAAATACACCACATACCATTAGGAATAAATGCACGTCGAAAACGATGTAATGATTTTAAATTTCTATAATCGGTAACACTTGTACCAGTATTATCTGTTACAGGTGGGAACATTTCAGGATGGGAGACAAATATTTTGAAAAACTTTCCAGAAGAATCATACACAATTTGTTGGATAGTAGAAGATGATACGAAATTTTTACCATGAATGTTATACGTGTAAGCAGAATTTGCGCTTCTATCAGCCGTTTGAATATCATCAGCCCTTCTTCCAACAGGTGTTGGGTTCCAACTATGTGCTGTATATGTAGCATCAATATGAATTTTCATACTGTTATCAGGACCCGGAAATATTCCTTCGGTTTCATGCTCAAAAAATTGTTGAGGGAAGAAAGGTATCTCGACCATTGCACGAGTACTTGAGTACTGTGTACCTAATTGATAATCGTGGTTTACATCATTCATAGATTGAAACATTCTATCGTTTACTGTACTTCCATCCTGAACTAAGGAATCATCAGAAAAGTTATCTTCATTGTAAATGTAAATCGACGTATCATCTGTTACAGTAGCACCTGAACTTGCTGTTACACCTAACAAGCCTGTTGCTAAAGCCCATTCATAAAACGTTGCAAACGCTGTACCATTGCCTGATAAAAACGTTCTATCTGCTATTGTACCGCTACTAAATACAAATCCTGTACCGTTCTTTTTGACATATTCAGCACTTGCACCATCTGCAAGATATATCCGCCCCTTCTTAGGAAAACAGTATGTTCCCCAAGAAGCAATATCAGGTGAATTATTGTTTAACGGTTGTACTGTAATAGTATTGACATTTGCGTTAGAACCTTCTTTTGCTGTTACTATAACCGCTTGTACTGCACAGATACGGCGAGTAGAACCCGGTAATCTCATGAGAGTAGCAGGGTCAAAGGTTGGCTTAGTGTTTACAGCACCTTGTCCGGGTCCTCCGAGCGTTACTGTTACTACAGGTGAGTTCGGTTCTATTTCCTTTACAACGTGTGAATCAGGCGAACCGCTTCCAATCACACTTGCATTTTGAGACAAAATTTCTTCTGATACACCACGTACAATAATTTCAGTATTAATCTGATTACTTTCCCCATCTATTGTTTCATTTATACTTCGCACTCTTCCCTTTGTCATCAATTGGAGTATGACCATTCGAGTTAGCGATGTAAGGTTGTACAATTGATTTGTTCTTTTCTTATTTGTTGGTTGTACATAGAGTGTTACTTTATTGAGATTATATCCAGTTTGATTATCTATAATATCAAACGTTTCAAAAATATGAGATTTACCGTTTGATGGTCCTATATCAAAAACACCCGTACCAGTTTTTTCTGTTGCAGGTGTTAATTTTGTGTAAAATGTTTCAGCATCAGGGGTAATACGACTTAATGTTGGAGTAAAATATAATTTATGATATACCGATTCATGGTTTCCAGAATTATGCGATTTACTAATCATCTTTGGTGGTGACGCAGGAACCGCATTTACATCATTTACTGGAGTATAAAGTGCAGGTGTAGTTGAAAAATCAAGTTCAGCATCGCTTTCATTTCCACCTGTATTATCTCCTATTAGTGTATGGGATTGACGTAAAACATAATTTGTACCAACCTTACGGAAATTTAAATCTATTACACCACCTGCTGAATACAATACTGTATTTGCTAAATCAGATGTTATGACATCCAATACCCGTGTAGAGCCGCTTAGAATGTGAGAACAAGCAGGTACAGTTTTTTCTATCATAAGCATAGGTCCTGATATACCCATGCTTGCACCAGTCAAATCAATTGCATTGTAATGTATTTCTACAAAAGGTGCAAGGTCGTGAGAAGATTGCAAAGCAGGAACCTTTAGTAATGCAATACGAGATTCTTTTTCTGGTCGTAAGTGATACAAGCGGGTACTTTCATCGTTATACTTATTAGGTACGGGACCTTTCAAAAAGAACGGTCTAACATCAAATCCAGCACCACCTATAGCGATAAGTTCCCTTGCCGCTACTGGTAATCCATTATTTACAATTGATGATACACTACTTGAATTTACAAAAGCCGCTACACTTGCTTTTAGATTAGAAGCATAAGCATCTACTCTACTGTTGATTGAAATCGTATTCTTGAGGTTCTGTTGTGAACTGTCGTAATGCATAGATACAATGTCAGCATTACCATCCATAAGTTGGTCTACAGTCATATCATTTGGAATAGGGAATCTACGCATATACTCGTGTCCCTCGATGTGAGAAAGTGCATGACGACCACTATGCCCTACTTGGAACAATTCATCGAGAGTAGAAGGCCATACAACAGCATATGGATTATTTGTATCAGTCGTTGTCGTAGCCATCCTTGAAGAATAAACTAAACCGTGAGATTGAGTATTACTTTCATCAAGAATCATTTGCCCTGTTTTATCAAATATTTGAGTCCCGTAATGAGGTGGTTGGTATGGTTTTCCTGTACCGTTGTCTATAAGTAAATCAGCACCAACAACAACAAAGTAATTGTCAACGTCAGCAGTACGTGAATGAAGTAATCCACGTAATCCACCTGTACCATTTACAAAATCAACGTGAATACTACTAATGGTAATGACACCACTACTGCCATTAATAGAATGCAAGCGCACTCTTTCAGGTGGTTTCTGATTTGGTTTGAACGTATTACGATTCAGGGAACCAGCATTGATGAGCAAGTTATACGGGGTGTGCGCTACAGCCAAAGTAGCAGAAGTTCCCGGTGTTGAATAAAAATCATTCACTTTGTAATTACCCATACTGTATGGTGAATCAGTAAAGGTTGCAATAGGACTACTGCTATCATAGGCTTTACCAGTTAGTTTAGCAATTAAACTTTGAGCATCAGACGCACCAATCGTAATAGTCGTTGTAGAACCATTAGAAGCCGCAGTAACAGCATTCATTGTGTATACGTTTTCTACTACATCTATTGGTTCTTCAAAGCGATAAAGACCCGTACTGTTATTTGAAAGCGTAGGAAAATCAGGATTTAAAATATTTCCAGACTTGCTGTTTGAAAAGTGTATACTTTCAATAGCACCTCTAAATTCTCCTCCTTTACCACCAAGATATATGTGTCCGTCTTTCTGCTTTACTCTATATGAAGAAGGTATAGTCTTTGAAGCAATCATATCGGTATTAACATACAGTTCAATTTTTCCTGCTTTGTAACAAGCAACAACGTGATATAGAGGTCTATTCTTAAAATTTAAACCAGTCGCTTCGGCATAATTTGAGGTATCAAAACGGTTGTATGAATCATGTATTCCACCATGTTCTTGCGCTGGATATACAATTCCATCCCATCGTGAAGTAGCATCAAAAGCCGATGAAAGAACTATTGTTTTATCACCTATCGGAGTCTCCATAGTAAGAGAAAACTTAGCAGGTCCCGGTGTATCTACTGTTCCGATTTCTAATGTAAATTGACCATCCTTTTTTGCTACTATACCACCACAGTCTGGTATAACCCATGCTTCAATGGTGAAGTCAGCATACGAAATATTTCCAATAGTATTTTGTAATTCCGTGTCAGATAATACTGAAAGTGGTGCTTTGACATTGTTTCTACTCAATCCGGTACTGTTGAATTTACTTTGAGGAATAATAACCGAATCAGAAACACCGTCAAAGAAATAAGCATGACTTGTTCTTCCTATAGCAACCATAATATCACATCAGTATATTGTATTCGTTGGTAACATGATTATTGTAAATTGATATATATTTGGCTCACCAGCAACTTGTACGAATGTTGCTTTATCGACTACTGCTTTAATACCCGTAAATGTACGCCCACCATACACATCTTTGTATTTAGTTCCCGCCGCAACTGTACTTTCAGCAAAAATTTGGTCTTGACCAAGAGGATTACTTCCTTCATTAAGTTCACCTGCCCAATCTCCATCTTCCATATCATAACCTGCTGTTTGAAAGAAATATCTTGAAGAATATTTATCACCCGATTCTGCCGCTACTTTAGACAAAAAGGGTATTTGTACAGCATGGATATAATCAGACCCATCAGCATCACCCCACTCATCATTTGAATTATCAATGATACCATATAATTGCTGAACCATATCTCCAGCACTCATTCCTGATTGTGAAGAAGATAACCTCCCACCATTAAACTGCGTATATTTTGGAGTTGGAATAGCATTGTTTGTCCACACAGCAGAATCATTAGAAGAAGGCGTACCTATACTGTCTTTATATTGAGTTGAAGTAGGTGGACCTGCATAAGTTAACAAAACTCTTGTATCTGCATTACCCTTTTCACCAATTTGTAATGTAGCAGAAACACCTGTTATTGAAGCATCAATAAGTGCTTTTAAATTAGCCGCTACTTGAGCATCAGTCTTAGCATTTGTTCCGTCGTGAATTTGCACAATAAAACTATCAGCAAGCCCACCATGAGTAGCATACTGTGCGCTAATAACACCAAAAAAGATATTTTTTCTATTTCCATCACCATCTTCAATTTTAAATCCATGTTCTTTATTTAATCTATGAGTATGGTCGTTAAGATATGTTGAAGGGTTAGGGTCATAATAATCTAAGATTCCGGTTATGTATGTAGCAAATGTGTTTTGAGTTATAGTACCAGAAGCACTTTCTACTGCATCAAAATCAACCAATGCTTGATGGTTGGCACTATCGCTAATTTGTGTAACATCATCATCTGTAATATAACCCTCAAGTGTTATCAAAGCATTTGTTCGGTTTAAATCCAAAGAAAAACGAAAACTGTCCATAAAAGGCATAGGTGTCGCTGAAACACTTCTGTCTACATCTATGGAAACTGTTGTACAATTTAAATTGTAAAATTTACCGTTTTGACTAACCAAGCGTATAGGAGTTATTGCATTACCACTCATCAGTATCGCCCCCGCATAGTCGAGCCGCCAATACTTCTTGACATTTCTTGTTGAATCATATTACCAATCTCTCGTGCTAATTGTCGCTTATCACTACGGTCTGTAATACCCGATGCATTTACTGTAATGTTGAAATTATTACCACCGCCACCGCCACCGCCAGCACCTTTTAAATCGACAGGTATAGATTTACCATTGGGAAGGGGTACAACTGCTTCTGTACCGTGTAGCATTGCTATATGACCGCCTGATGAACCTGTTGCTATACCACCTTGACTATAGCCGGGAATCCACCCTGTAGCACCATCCCATATATCACCAGCCAAATCTATTGCATCTTCAATAGCACCAATAATAGAATCTGTAACATCCATGATGCCATCAAAGAACCATGATACAGGACTTATAATGTAATCATCAATTATCCCTCCAATGAAAGAAAACGCATCCATAGCAAAATCAACGGCTGTAGACAACCATCCCATAACCATAGAAAAGAAATCACTAATAGGTGTGATTATGTAAGTATCTAAGAAATCCCAAACATCGCTTACAACATCCATTACCGTTTCATAAGCATCTATAAGCCAATTACCTACTTGTATTCCAAAATTTCCTAATGGTACGAGTACAGTATTATACAACCAATTCCAAGTATCTGAAATCATACCCCATAACCAAGATATTGTATTGGAAAGCCAATTATAGGCACTAACAGCGAAGTTTCCTAATGGAACGAGTACATTATCATATATCCAAACAAAAGTATCACCAAACATATTCCATAACCATGCAAATGCATCTACAGTCCAATTGTAAGCACTCACTATCATATTACCCACAGGGGCTAAAACGTTATCGTATAACCAAGAAAAAGTATCAGAAAGCATTCCCCATAACCATGCGATAGTTTCTACTGTCCAGTTGAAAGCACTTACTATTATATCACCTACAGGGACTAAAACGTTATCGTATAACCAAGAAAATGTATCACCTAATAATCCCCACAAACTCCCAATAGTGGCTACTGTCCAGTCCCATGCTGATACAGCCGCACCACCTAACGGTACAAGTACGCTATCCCATACAAATGAAAAGAAATCACCTATCAGCCCCATAAAACTCCCAAGTGTGGCTACTATCCAATCCCATCCCGCAGTAATACCATCCCAAATCCAAGAACCAAAATCTGTTAATGGTACAATAATGTAGTCATTTATAAGACCAAAAGCCGTACTTGCTAAGTCGCCGATAATTTTTCCTAAACTCATTATACCGCTTGTTACGGTGGAAACCATTCCGCTTGCGGAGGCCAACATTCCAAGTAAAGGTGCGACCATGTTATCACTCCATGTCTAAGAAGTTATTATAATGGTCTGTAGAAACCGATTCTTTTCCTTTGGCTTTACTTTTTCTTTTCATATCCTTTGTCATTTCTGCTTGTTTTTCAGATTGAATTTCAGTCATGACACCAGCCCAAACAATTGATTGTTTAAACATTTCAGGACTCATTGAATACACCTCTTTTAACGATATACCATAATGTTTTGCAACCATATAAGCCCACATTTCAAGTTGAATACGAAAATCTGATGCATCTTCTATCGTACCTGTTTCTATGAAAGAGCGAATCTTTAGAGACTCGCTTTCGTAAACCCCGCTTGCATCTGTTCAGCAATGTCTTGCGGTTTAGGTAAAATTTGAGATAGTTGTTCGCCAACATATCCTGAAAGTGAAAGCATGTCCTCTACAGACAAATCTGGATTAGTCTTTTCGACCCAATGTGAGAAAGCATATTTCCAGTAACCTTCAAGATTCAAACCTACGCTTCCATCTTTACCAATTTTCAAAAGTGTTTCAATAGACTTTTGAATATCTAAGAATGTGAGATGCTTAACCCATACTTCAATAATTTTTGAAGGGTCGTCAGGGTCAATTTGTATCTCATGCTTCTTCGGTATGTGGTTGCTCATCAATAGGCTCTTGTCTTGTATTACTGTTCTTTTCATTTATTTCCTCTCCATTGGATGCGGCTACTTCGTCAGTAGGGGCTTCCGACTCACCTTCAAGGGCTACTTCATCAGTAGGGCTTTCAGGTTCCTCTTCGGGAATAATTCCTTCATCGTCTTGCTTTAATCGCAAAACAATCTCGGCTTTTGTACCGTATACTGGTAATCCACGCTCTTTACAAAGTTCACGTAGTTCAGCAACGGTTAGAGAATCGTATTGTTGCAGGTCTGTAGGGAAAGGATTGGCATCTACAGGAATAGGTACGGGTTCATTTTTTACTTCTACTTCTACTTCCGCTTCACCATAAAGACAAAGTTCTATCCAAGCATGAATGCTACTTGCATCTCTAAAGTATTTTTCATCTAAAGGTAATTCAACATTGTTTACTGAACATGCCCAATGTACGTAATCCGCCACACCGAGTTTTCTACATTGTCTTGTTGAGATAATCATACTTTCACCTTCAATATTTTAAAATTGTATCACGAGAAAGAATTTTAACATTCTTTGGCATAATCTTCATTGTACTCTTGATAACACCTTTATCTTCTGGAATCTGCATAGGGGCTTCTACAATGTAATATTCATCAATAAGAATGACAATTTTTTCAGTATTAGCCGCAGTAGTAGAGCCTCTTGCTTGCTTTTCAAATGTAACTACAATTTGATTAGTAGTTCCATCTGTACCCGCAACACTAAAATCAGTCTGTGAGCGCATCTTATGATAGAATACTGGGTCATCAACCACAATTTCCAAACTCATTTCATACGTTGTCTGTCCTTCAACCATGATAGAAGCATTACGAGAACCAGCGAATGGGACTTGAGATTCAGCAGATGTGGTCGATTGAGAAGTATTATTGATGGTGTGAAACGCTTGCACACCAGTTTGTCCTGTTAATGAGAAGTTATGTATCTGTGCTACGGTTTGACCAGCAACTTTAATTTGTCCATTGTAAAACATAAATGGTTTTTGTGTACCAATACCAATACCTGAAATCATACGTTTTACCGCAGTATTAGCAGTATCGTCAAACATACGATGAGGTTCGTAATGGTTTGTTGTAGTACCGGGAGTTTCAAGCCTTCCAGTATCGGTAAAGCAAAGTGCCGCATTATAGTTTACAGACAATCGAAGTGCCGCATCATTGTCAGTAGTGAGTGTAAAATCAGTTACTTTACATCCTCTAAAGATACGAGTAAACTCTTTTGCATCACTTGGACTTCCATCTACTACAGTTGAATATGCAACATCACTCTTTCTTTGAGAAACTTCAAGACAGAATGAAGGTAATTCACTTCCGCCATACAAAAGGTGCGTTACGGGTTTAGTAATTGTTTGTGTTGTGGTACTTATTTGAGGAGAACCAGTAGCGGCGGCGGCGGGGGTGTAATCAATAACAAAAACCGTTGCTGAATCACTTCCAAGTCCACCTCCACCTGAATCTGTGCTTGCCGCATGGTTAAACTTTAACGGCTCATCAAGATAAATTCGAGTATCATCTACTCCAACAATTCTACGAATTTCATAAGGTGATGCGCTATCAAATTTCCTTGCATCAATAGTCATGTCCCATGTAGCACGAGTTGCAGGAGATTCGAGTCCAACATCTACTGTAGCATCATTTTCGTTTTGAATTAATACATACTTTTCTACAGCAAAACCAGTTGCAGAAGCGACATCTATAGTGACATCACCAGCAGATGCCGCCGCACTTAATGAAGTTTTTACGTTTCCTACTACATTTCCAGCGGGGTTATCTCCAACATCACCAATAATTTCATTCCCTAAACAGTATTTCAACCATCGTGCTGAATGAAGGTTGACTTCAAAAGAACCTCCTTCTGTTGTAATTTTACCGGGAACTTGTACAGATGTATCACGCCCAAGTCCTACAACGTGGTATCTTTTTAATTCGTACTTAGTTTCTGGTAAAGTAATTGAGTTGGCTATACCTAAAAATTGGTCAATAAGAAGAGATTCAGATGGTGCGGCTGTATTAGATGCTTTGTAAATATGATTCGCTGTGTCCATTGGTGGTGTTTTATACGGATGAATAAAAAGTATATCCCCATTTCCCGTTGTTGTAGTAGCAACTGCTGGACTTATTTTCATTGTTGTACCATTATTTTCTACAATTGTGAAAATTTTATCATCTGTATCAGCCGCTATTCCCTTAAATGAAATATGAGAACCTACGAGTGCGTTTTTAGGATATTTTAAACGATGCGAAGCATCGAAAATTGTTTGATTATTATTTGTTGCTGAAAATGTAATTGTTGTAATATCGCCTGAATTAGCAAGAGCAAATTCACCATCTACTGTGTGTCGTATTACTAAGCCCGTTTCCGGTGCAAACATTACTTCTGAAACATCTCCCTTGTATACTGTTGACGGCATTCTTCTTCACCTATGGTATTAATTCTGCTAATATTACGACTTCTATTTGAAATGTCATTCGGAAAAGGATTTTACTGCGGTCAGATAAGTCAGTTCGAGTTTTGAAAACAAGTCTGTCAAAGTTTGTCCCATCCCCCTTTCTTTTTGTGTGAACCAGTCTGCGAATCTCGTTCTCAAGTAATTGCAGATGCTTCCTCCCTTTAACAGTTCTTACGTCTACGGTTATATTTATGCGTGTCGTAACGAAATCATAGAATAATTCTGGTGCTTCTTCGTTGTGCGCCGTTTCGTAACATAGCACGAAATCATGCTTCTGCAAGTCAAGACGCTTTCCATGCTCAGGACCCGTATCTGTAATGTCGAGAACTACTGGCCTGTAATTTCCCGTGTTGCCTCGATTCCAATCAGTTTTGAAAATACTGATAAGAGCATCAAGTCCTTCTGTCCATGTTGCAACCATTAGGCTTTACTCTCCTTTTCTGTAATTTCTTTACGGTCTAAAGAGGTAAAAAATCCACCTTTGTATTCATAATTATATTCTATCATTTTGGGATTTCCACGAAGCATTGCCATATCAGTTGCCTTATTTACTTCTTCTAATGTTTTTTCATTAACAGGTTGTTCGTTATCATCAACCACCATATCGTCTATAATTTTGAATCCTTTATTTTGTGCTTCCACACGCATGAGGAGTTTTCTCATTTCAGGTGGTGTTTGAGTGAATGTTTCATACATACTCTTTTGAAATGTCTTGTCTTTTCTTTGTTCTTCTTGTATAGAAGCAACAATAAAATTTGCAGTATTTTCAACATTCCTGTTTCTAACTATGAGAACACCACCAATTCGATGTACTTAGGCAACGTTCTGTCTATTTCAGACTGATAAAGTTGAATTTTACTGGTCAAGTCTATGTTTTGCGTTCCTTCTGGAATGAGTACTGAACGGTCATCAGCCATGAGTAATTCAATAGCAACCATCTTGGTGCATATATCTTCTATCGCCTTTTCTAAGTAACGTTCACCGTAAATGTAAGCCACCTTAATTGCATTCCATTCAAAGAACGGATAGGAGTTGTTGAAGTAAATGATACCCTGTTCAGGGTCGAGCCACCAGTCTCGTAGTCGCCCTACGTCGCCGCTACTTGAACCACCTTGTAGGTCTACAAGTAGAGAGTTCTGTGTGATAGTTCCTGTAATTGCGCCTAAACTTCCTGTTACAGCAACGCATCCTGTAAAGGATGTAGCGGTCTTTCCTGTGTATCGGAATACATCACCACTTGCATCTACTGCTACACCAGCGTGTACAAAGTCTGTAGTAGAGGCAACATTGACTGTTGTAGAGTCAAGACTTGAGAACGTAGTAGAAGCAGAAGTTGTTTGGTCGAGTTGAATATTTGAATCTGTTGTTACAATACTACAAGATTCTCCAGCCTTCACGCCTCTCATAGAAGTTACTTTCACCGTACCAGTACCTAAATCGGAGTTCGCCGATGCTAAAAATTCGTTATGTACTGCTACATTAGATGTTGAACCTTCTAATGTAAACGCAGGACTGAACTCTACTGCGGTCTTACTTACACGGTCCTCCTTGTTAAACAAGTCAGCCAAGTTTTGTGCGGTTGTAGTAGAATCGAAATCGGCTCTCCATTGATTAGTACCTGTACCGGGTGCAAGTGTAACTACACTTCCAGCACCATTACCGGGAGACATATAGATTGAACCTGTAATTGCATTTACATCTTCTGGAATTTTTATTCTTACTTCTGCCGCACCGATTTCTCGATAGTCATCACCTTGCCATAATTCGATACGTAGAATTTGTTGTACGTTGCGGAACAAGAGAGGTGCAGTACCTACATAGTCAGTATAGTACCGTCGTCGGTATGGCTTGTAAGTATCGAAGTTAATGTATTCCGCACTAACGAGATATGGTCGCCATGCGTTGTGAGTAATGTTGTCAATGCGGTCTTGCATTCTTTGTATAACATGGTCTACTTTGTCTTTCGTTACACCACGAGTTTTGCCGTTTGTAAACGACGCTTGATTCTGAATGTAGCCGTTATCCGCTACTTGATATTCTGATGCTGTAATAGGTGAGGTTGTAAACGTAATTTTGACATGCCCAGTACCAGCACTATCTCCACCTGTACTTGCACCTATGGCTGATATTTCTAAATCTTCTTTTCCAAATGGGTCAGCATCGCTGTAAAGTCTTACCTTATCACCAACGGTGAAACCGTGATTGCGTAGGTCTGTCCCTGTGATGTACACAGCGTTGGCATCACCATCGGCAGACATTAACACCGCATCGGTGGGGCTTATGTCAAGTAAATCAGCGACTTTTTGGGCGGTTGTGTACACAGTAGCAGTAGGGTCGAGTGGCCTTGTTTCAGGCTCGCCGGGTGAAAATACTACTGGCATACATTACCCTCCCTCACGATTTTAAAAATCCTTTCTTTTCAAATCTTCAAAAATTTGTGCGTAAGGGTCAACATCATCTAAAACTGGTTCAGGTTCAGGTTGACTCGCTTCTTCAAACTGTTTATTTTCCGCAAGCATACGATTGTATTCATCAGCCTGTTCTTGAGTCAAACCAGCGTATGGGTCGCCATGTTTTGCACGAAGATTTCTTAACGATGCGACAGCAACATCAGCATTAACATCATCAGCAAGTTTGGGAGACTTTTCTTCAGGCTTGGCGTTGGGGTCGTTTAAGTTACCCATCGTCCTTTGTGTATTGAGTTGCTCTTTCCGACCATCTTGCATTAAACCAAGTTTGTGCTCTCGCCAATTACTTTTTTTCAATACACTCCAAGCATCACGGAATCCACGAATGTGTGATACCGCTTTTTGTGCCATGACTCTTTCAAGAAGTTCATCTTCACTCTTTGGTCTGTCGTCCTCTTCTTCTGGTGGAGGCATATCATCTTCATCTTCTCCATCATCCATGAATTTGTTGTCAGGCTTTAGGTTGCCTTTTTCATCCATGATTTCAGACATAAGTTTGTCTTGTGGAGTCATATCTTTTTGCTGTTGTAAAAAATTCATTGTTTGATTACGAAATTCTTCTACATCTTTAGGGTCATTTGACGCAGGTGGTGGAATATCAGCAAGTGTTTTTGGTGAATCACCGAATTGTGAGTCAATAGCCGCTTGCTCCCCTGCTACGTCAGGCTCACTAAGCGAACTTCCCAAAGTTTGACCCTCAAAGGGTACTCTTTCGCCCATGAATTTGATACTGTGCTTTTCAGGATTGGCTACAGCATCACGCATCATTGTATCACGAGCCGATTGAAATCCTTCACCAGTTGGGTCTTGACCTGCGGCTCGCATCTGTTCAGCAACTTTACGATTAGCAAATTGCTGTAGTTTCATTTCTTTACCATCAGCAAAAATTCTTTGCCTATGAGGTTTCATTGCTTTAACTAATACTTTCACCATTAAATCACGCTCGGTTTGCTTCATCTCGATGTCCTAAGTTGTATTCCATAGGTTTGTCGCAAGCACCACAAGATTCTCTCCATAGGAAATGGAGGAATCCACAATGCGTACAACGAGTCCCTGCACCGATATTGAGGACATCACCAATATCACGGTTTCGATTACGTTGCTCTCTTGTTACACCCGCTAACGGGTGTTCCTTTTGGTCTGCAAGGCCACTTTTGTCTACATGTACACCTTGCTTACTCGACCTTACTATGTCGGATAAGTCAAGGCTTCTAACATCGAATCCCATACTTACTCACCTCAAACTGTGTAGGTAAGTAGGAAATAATGGTTACCAAGCGATGTAAACGGTTCTATGCTAATGAGTGCAGTTGTACTTCCCGCCGCTACTCCAAGAGCACCCGTACCACCTGTGGCACGAATATCTGTTTGGATAAGCGCAGTTGCCGTTCCATCTGCCATCATTTTAGGACTGTAGGGACCGATTACTCGTGAGCCATAGCCACTTAATACTGCCATGAGGAATCACCTCATCGCTGTCCGAGAATCCACCAACGTCCACCCATAGTAGCATCTGCTACTGCGGCATCGGTTGCCGTTATTGTGCCTTTTTCATTACCAGTTGAAAAGATAACAAGGCTGTTTGTTTCGTCAATTGAAACATCGAGTGTTACAGTATGTGCGGTTACAGCCACATCTGATTTAAGAGTCATTGATGTACCTCCTAAAACAAATAGTTTTGCATTATCTAATAGTGGTGCGGTTAAAGCAGTATCAATAGTTACTGATGTAGCATCTACTGCTGTAATAATACCTAATCGTATTCCTAATTCGTTGTATAGTGTTTGTCCAACGTTAAGACAAGAAGTAACTGCACCTGCTACACTTTGTGTGTCGCAAGTCAATACTGTTTGTCCTATTCCTTCATTGCTTCCATTGTTAATGGTTACACCACTAAAAACGGCTGTTGTGAAATGTCCACCTGCCGCAAATACTGTAGAAACTAATCCGTCATAGGAAATTTCCTTTCCACCTTCTGTAAAGGTTCCAGTTATCATGAGCATATCGCCCATTACGTGTGTTCGTGTGTCTGATGTGCTTGCCGCCATAATTATTCATCTCCATTTTCTGTTGGGTTTAAGTGCTCGTCTACAAGAGTGAGTGCCTTTGTTTTAGTGATGTAACCATTAGGTAAATCAACGTTTTGTTCGTCAAGCCATTCAAGAATGTCTTTTCGACTCCATCCGTTGTCTGGTAATCCATCATTTCCACCATCGACTGTAACTTCTTCATCTCCTTCGATGAGGAAGTGAGTTTCAGGTAAAGTATGTCTCCACTCATTTAGCCACTCTTGTGTAACCTGTCCTTTTTTCCCACGAATCCACGAAGCATTTGAATCTCTTCGCCTTCGTTCGTAGAAGGGACCTGTGTAGGTTACGTGAGGCACTTTAAACACCTAATCTCAACCGAGACACATGAATGTTACGGTAACTTTGTCAACTGCGGCTTCTGCGTGGAACAACAAGCAAGGGAGTGTTCCACTACTTGGGTCGTTTGTAGGTGCAGAAGCACCGTTGTCCAATCCTGTGTTCGTAAAGGAAACAGAAAGCGTCTTGTCTGCAAGAGGCATAGAAGTTCCAAGAATTGCAAGAATCTTTGAAACACCTGCTGTAATGATTAGAGGTTCTACTGCCGCCGCTTCAAGGTCAAGTTGTACGGTCATCATTCGCATAGAGCCTACTGCATTTCCATCGCTGTTAGATGCTTGGAAACCAGTAAGACTTCCGGGGTATGAACCACCAGTGTTACCACTAAGCCAGCCTGTTTCGCTGATTGGTGTTCCAGTTCTCATGTCCAAATCAAGAAGGACACTAACATCTGTGATGTCACCATCGTCGTGCTTGAATTGTACACCGTTATATGCTTCGTCGGACGCTAAAGTTAGGTCTGTTGGGTTTACTATTACTGTCATAATTTTTCATCTCCATGTATTTTTTTCCATTAGCCTCACTTCAAGTCTCGGACTGAACCGTGACCTCCGTAGAAAGTAGTCCATAGTTCTCCCATAGTTCGGTACATACCCTCTTGTCCAAGACGGTTAATAGCGAATGGGTCACCAGTTTCGATACCACTCTCAAAGTATTGCGTTGGAATTGCTGTGCTAAAGTACAGGTAATCAGTATCAAGGAAGTACATACGACTTAGAGTATCGGTTTGTACATCTTTTGATGGAATGATTGGAACACCGTTGTATGTTGCAACAATGAAACCTGCTTCAATACCCGGTACACCCTTTACACCGTTGTAGGTTGGGGTGACACGCTTCTCTTCAAGGAAACGTTGTTGTGATTGTAGAAGTTGTTGTAGACGCATAAGTGTGTCATATCCTGTAAGGATAACCTTCGGGTTACCACCACGAGTCCAGCACTTCTGGAAGAGGTCATCAAGATGGTCGAGGGACAGAACACGGTCTGTTCCACCGTTTTGATTGACTTCCGAGTAAGACCAAGAGTTTGCACTTCGGTCAATGCTGTACATGTCAATGTCAGTTCCAGTTTCGTTTGAACCAACCGTAATACGGTCAAGTGATTCAAAGTCGTTACCTGCGAGTGTAGCCTTGTCTGCGGTCATCATCTTGTTGATGTGTTCTGCGTGGTGCTTACCCATTTCTTCCTTTAGGATAGAACGGATGTCGCCAAGTCCATCGTCCTTGTCAGCAAGGAACATTGCAGTTTCGCTCATGTCGAATGTGTGAACCACAGTCTTAGGCTTGGCCGCAATGTGCTGGAAGGTCGGCTTGGTTGTGTCAGGAAGTGTTGCGTTTTCTGCAACACCGCCGCCAACAGCGAAGGAAGGACGTTCTGTGATGACTCGCCATCCACTTCGTTCCCACGGACGCTTTGGTAGAATTGAGAATGCGTTAAATTCTTGGTTTAGTTGGGACCAAACTTTGCGACCATAAATCGCTTGGTATGTTCCCGCTGTTGTGGAAAGCATAGGTGCGTCAGCCTTGAGCAACTCGCTACCGGAGTAGGAGTAACCCATTGCGTTGCCAGCACCGTAGTAGTAGCGTTCCATGTCAGTAATGCTTCGTATGTAATCTCTTGCCATTGTTCATCATCTCCTTAGATTAGTTGCTTCCCCTTATTGCCTTGTCAGCGAGGTTATGTACCTCGTCCCAAGACATGTTACCCAAATCTTGGGTGGAGGGAATTTCAATGTTTGGTGAAGAAGCCGACTTACGGATTGAAACGCTCTCGGTTGAGAGGTTGTCAATTCGCTCGGAAAGGGACTCAATAGACTTGAGTACTTCCGATAGTGGCTCACGAGCGTCAAAGTGTGCTCGTGCTTCTTCGTTCTTAGCAATCGTCATCTCTTTATTAAGACGGGATGAGAACTCGGATTCAAGGTTACCACGGAATTGTTGTTCCAATGCCGCCGCTTTGTAAACTTCGTAAGCGGCTTCGATGTCGGATTGTGAAACTGTAGCGGCTGAAAGGTAATCTCCCTTTGCAACTTTAGCAGGTCCCATTGCACCAGCAGGTTGCTTTCCGCCACCTGCTGTGAGTGCGGAGATAGCACCAGTTGATGGGTTGCCACCTTCTTGTCCTCGTCCACGAACTTGACCACCAAAGTAGTCAGCACCGTCAACGGAGTCAGGATTGTCAAATCCACCCATTTGTTGCTTTTGCAAGTCATCAAAGTGTGCTCTTGCTTCGTTGGTGTTTACACCAGCAGATTTGAGAGTATCTTCCATCCAGTTAAGGTATTCAGATGAGATAACATCGCTGAACTCGTCGCCTTTCATGTACATCTTATCATCCTTCTTTTCTTCTTTCATGTCGTCATCACCGTTGTCGGAAGATTCTTCTTCCTTTGGTTTGTCGTCTTTTTTATCCTTAATGTGCTCACGGAGTTGAGGAGGAATCTCACCCTTTTCCATTGCATCAAGTCGTGCTTCAAGTCTTTCCATTACTGTATTCAAATCAGTCATATTGTTGTCCTCCTTTAAAATACTAAATTGTGCTTCGGGATTGATACCCTTTTCACAAATAGTAATCTCATGCAATTCCATCTTTGAAATCTCTTGATAGTCGCCTTTTACATTGTCAGACTTTCGCACTCGCTTGAATGCTTGTCCTCCAATGGAAAATCCACGAAGGTTACCCTTGCGGATTTCAGCGGCTACTTCACGAGCCTTCTCAATATCATTGCGGAGTTGAACGACAACAAACATTCCTGTGTCGTCGCATTCGGACTTCCACATTCTTCCATTGTTGTCTACGTAAGAATCCAAGACTTCACCGACTTGGATGTTTGAATGAGCGAGTTGTACATTGCGGTACTTCTCACTCTTCATGAAACCGTCAAATGCACTCTTAAGAGCACCACGAGTAATGAGGTCGCCTTGTTTATCGACCAACTCAACTGATGCATATCCAGCAACAACGAGGTCGCTTCCACTCTTGAGGAGTGAAAGACCTTGTTCTGGTTGCTTGAGAGCGAGCATTAATTCACCAATTCCTCGTCATGGTATATAGACCCCTATTATACCTTTGAAAGTACTGGGGTATCATTTTCATAGTCTAAATGAAGGTTTTCACCATCTTCTGTTGAGACATCAACAGGCTTCATGTGCTTTGGTTTTTTGTCATCTTTTTCCTTATCTTCATCAGTTCTTCCATCGAAATCTGGAAGATTTTCTTCTTCTGTGATTTTTGTAGGTCCACTTGGCGATTCCGTAGGTGTACCTACGTCAATTCCCAAACCTCTTGGTCCAGTCCATGTCAATTTTTCTTTTGTTAGTGTATCAAGTGTTCTTAGAATAACTTCAATCGCTTTTTTCTTATCTTCTGGTTTGAGTAATCTATTTTCATCATCTTCTTCCAAAATACCTACAGAACCTTCTTCCATTTCTTTTGGTGTATGTTTTTTAGGCGGAGAACTAAACTCTTCTTCTGATTTTAATACTCCTGATAACATGAGTGGTGCTACAGAACCCCAAAACGGTTGAAGGCTCTCCGCTAATGTTACTGCATACTGATTTTTGAATAGTAAATCCATATTCCCTTGAGGGGAATGGAGATACCACATATCCCCTACTTCATCTACTTGATATGTTACAGTATCAATATCTTTGAGAACAACACGGAAGCCTTCTTCATCGTATTCTATGTTGTGTGGAATGTTGATTGCAGAATAAGATTTTGTCAACAAGTCTAATGATTCAGCACTTGCAGGTCCTTCACCTTCACCTACACCTTCTATTTGTTTTACTTGTACGGTGAAAACATTTCTTTGCCCACGAGTTTTCTTTGTAACTCCACTTACTGATACTCGCACTACATCTCCAACTTTGTACGCTTTATCTTGATTACGTGCTGTACCTACATCCATGTAGTACTCACCCTTGTGTTCAATCGCTCGATTAGCCAATCCACCATCGTCAATAAGAGGACCCGCACCTAATTGATATGTGTAAGGACCATTGCCTCTTCTATCAAGAACAATGAAATTGTAATCACGAGTTGGTCTATACAATACCCACTTTGGGTGTCTAAATTCTCCACGCATATATGTGGACTTAGAATCTCTTAGCAAAATATTCTCATGTTCTTTTTGCATTCGTTCTACACTTTCTTTGAGTCCTTCACTATCTGTTACCTTTGTATCGTGAGGACCCGGAACAATAACATTCTCATGACTTTCAAATTGTGAACGTATGACTTTGATTCGTTCAAAGACTTGCATATCTGTAATATCAGTATTATCATAATTTAGAATGTCAATAACATTCAAATCTTCATCGCCAAGAATAGTATCTATTGCAAAATTATTGTCGTTGACTTTTTGTAATGCTTCTCTATGAGCCTTTTTCAGACCTACTTTTTTACCTGATTCATTGAGAGCAGTTATCTCTTCACCATTTTTAATTATCATAACTCGCTTTCCGTCGTACCATTTTGATACAACCCACGAACCACTAAATCCACGTAGATGTTCTAAATCACTTAGTTCAAAAATACGGTGCATTGGGCGTATTAGAGGATTCCATTCAGGTTTATCTTCTTTCATGAGTAAAATATCAGGATTGAGTAACCCTTCTATGTAATCACTCATTTCACTCAATGCTAATTTACTTGGGTCCTCATTCATAGCAATGAATGTTGTAGGGTCAATACCACTTATAGGAAGTCGAGATTCTTGTGCGGGTGGTGCATTATTCCATACTTGTTCACGTAGTTCTTTTCCATGTATCATATCTGTAAGTTCGTGTGGAACCGAGTGATACAGTCCTTGTTCTACATATTGTCCTGCCATAATTTGACCATCGGCTGTAAATTCACAACCAACAGAAGGACTTGCTAACCAACCACTATGATGTGCGCCAGCATCAAATGAATCTATGATACTTCCATTGTTGGGATTAGAAGAACCGACAGGAATTTGTGTCATTCCTGCTCTTGTAACTATTGAAGTTGTAGGTTCTTCTGGTCTTTCTTCTTGTTGTACAGAAGGATTGTAATGAATAATAGAATCAAGATTGTTTCTTGTTTCAGCAGTAATCTGTGGTCGTCCTTTTCCAGAAGAACTTTTTTTCTTTCCTTGTGCATCATATACATCATTATGAATATATTCTAATCCATTAGCATCAATAGCGGAACCAAATTGAGTGTTTGGGTTCATAAGTTGCTTAAATCTGCGAGGAAGTGCATGAATATACTGTGCTTTTTTGTATTCTTTATCTGAATTTATTTCTTTATGTAATTCTTGTACTGCATCGTGATAGCCTAATGTTTGTACCATAACTGCAAACTTCTGTTCAGGATTAAGTTCACTTCCTTCTTTCTCTCCTAACGATTCATCATGCATATGAGAAATGTCTGTCCCATGTACATCTGTTATACCCCCATGAGAAATGAGTTGATTAACAGTACTTGCGTGTAATGGTTGATTCAAAGTGTTAGAACGCTCAATAAGTTCTCTTGCATGTTCTTTCGACTGTGGTGTTTTTTCTATTGCTAACGCTTCAAGAACTTCGTCTACGCTCATGTTACCTGTAATTTGAAAACCATGTTCTTGTAGATGTGAAGCAACATTTTGATGAAAGCCTTTATTTTCAGCAGGTTTTGTTTCTACATCTGTAAAATCAACCCCATACCCTGCTGTTGTTAAACCGTGTACAGAATGAGAAACGTTGGAAATATATCGTTGAGCATCACGAAACATCCTTGCATTGTTATCAATAAATTTCTGTGGGTCATTCGGGTCGAATGCAGTTGGGTCTACTTCTTCCATTTTTTCTTTTATCATTGGTGCTACTTTAGCAATTAAAATTCTATGTGCTTTTGCCAACTCTTCTTCTCTCTTAGAATCTATTTTCCAATGAGTCGTTCCCTTTCCTTGTACACCTTCTATTGCTTTTTGTTGCATTGCAGTAAGTTTTGAAGTTACATCTGTTAGTTTTTCTCTTATCAGCGGTTTATCTATTTCGTCTGCTTCATTAAGTTGTTGAAGTAATTCATCAGATTCATCTTGTAATTTTTGTTCTTTATCAATAGCCGGTAATGCACCACCAAAACCTATTGCTGTGCGAACTGCATCTTCCATTGTAGGTTTTTTATGCTTGAATGTTTGAGGTCGGGCTTTTATATCGAGATGAATATCATCTAATAATCCTCCAACAATATCTCCTATAGGAGTTGTATCATGTACAGTATCGAAGCCCATTTTTTCACGTAAATCTGTGAAATCTTCTGCTTGTAAATATTCCAAAATATCTCTTGGTTTTTGAGAACCAATAAC
>Ga0187217_1000204_pt1 | contig 24269 bp, 25 predicted proteins | sample 15SPOviralmetaG_FD_130165 | JGI IMG/M metagenome (GOLD analysis project Ga0187217, IMG submission 130165) | Marine viral communities from the oligotrophic San Pedro Time Series (SPOT) site, San Pedro Channel, CA, USA - 15 SPOT_SRF_2010-09-15... | ecosystem: Environmental > Aquatic > Marine >... | reverse complement strand
GTTAAAACTCTATTAGGACCTGTAGCTGTACGCATAAGTAAATCGTCTAATTGTAAACTATACCCGTGTCTTTTAGGATTTGTTATCTCAGATGCAAGAGGTACTCTTACCATTATATACCTGGATTATGTGTGCCGTTTATTGATACGGATTCAGGATACCTTGCTCTTAAGTTTTTTCTAGCTTGTTGTATAAGTATTTGTTGATATTGTAATAATGAATTTCTAATACTTGTTGATGAACCTACAGGATATACAGCAGCTTGTAAAGATTCAGTTATATAATTTTGTGTTGCCATAGGTATATCTCTACCTGACATTATTTGTGCAGCTACTCCTGCCATAACTATTGGTTCATATTCTGATTCTAAACCTATAGAAGCTAATGTTGTTGCTTCATTAGCAGGTGCAATAAATTTCTTTTTAAAAGTAACATATGCTGAATTACCAGAAGCAATACTATAAAACTGTAATGCATTAACTACTGACGGTCCATCAGTATATGTTTTAGTTCTTTCAGTACCTGAATCATCTGTATAAACAAATGGATTAGGTAATTGTATTAACTGTACAGATACAGGTGCAAACATACTACCTGTTGAATCTGAATTACTTGCAAAATCTGTGTACTGTGATATAGCTTTTATAGGGTTTACTAAATAATTATATGTATCTGCATCTGAACCATGTGTACCTAATATAACATAACCTGTACTTGCAGTAGCAGTTATTGTTTCAACAGCAAATAAGGTAGGGTAAAGGTTTTCTACTTGGTCTGATATAGCATCAAAGACTACTTTACGAGTAAATGGAGGATTAATTTTTAATAAATCACCTGTAGTATGTGCAGAAATTGTTGTACCACGTGCAGCTCTAACAACAGTTATTTGTTGTGATGAAGTATTTAATGAAGCAACTAGCATTAGTTCTTCTCCTACTTCGATGTAAGCACCAGTTCCTAATGCATCTTCTTCTTCAGATGTTAGATACGTATTATCATAATCAATTATTGTATCTGTAGAAGAATCAGTCATACCATCTTTTAAAACTGTAAAAGACGATACGTCATCGTTAGGTTCTAGATACTCTCTAAAAACCCTGTCTATAAGGTGTCCTATGTTTAAACTCATAGTAACTCCTAGACGCTAACGAATACTAAATCTATTTGTCTTTCAGCAGCTTCAGAACTAGCAGAAACTACTTTAATGTATCCGCCTTTTACTAATGCAAATGTATACGGGTCAACTGCACACCAACCGTTTAAGGCTTTTGTGAATGTTATTGCTGCACCTGCAGCATTATTTACTGTATTCATATTAGCTGTTCCATCTAAACTATATTGTATTGTTACAGTAGCTCCTGTAAAAGCTGCGGGAAATCTTACTCCTGCTAAAGCCATACCTTTAGTATCTATAACGTCACTTGCAGTTTCACCAGATGCTATTGTTGCTGTTTTTGCGTATGTATTACTCATATTTTCCTAACTATAGCAGAACTTTCGAGAGGTATTGCTACAACCCGAAAGTTTCTACTAAATTTTTTGCTATCTAAGCAACATCATTAATCATACAGTGGTATGAAGGAGGACCGAAGTCGTATCCCATTTCCATGTAGATTGCTTTTGCTACTCTTGCGTAATCATCTTGGTCAATGTCACGTACGAATACTGTACCAAATCCTGGGATGTTGGTAAATACTGGTTGTACGAATGCAAAGTCTACAATAAATGCTTTGTTTGCAGTAATGATATTAGGGTCAATGACCATCATACCAATTGAACCAAATGGTGTTACAACTGTATCAATGTCGATACCAGCGATATTTCTATCTCTTGGTAAAACAGCAGCTGTTAATGCACCAGATATAGCACCATCAACTGTTAGCTCTTTGTTAAGGTCTAACAATTGTTGTGGGCTTACACACAAAACAGGATTAAGCATTGGTGCAGAAGCATCATAAAGCCTCTTTAATGCACCAGCGATTGTATCCCAGTGTAGTTTTTGGTCTGTTCCAGAGCCATCTCCAGCTGTATCGTTATAGTAAATGTTACCATTGATACCACCAGCGGCTACTGAGTTATTAGCATTAGCGTTAAGAGCTAAGTATTCTGCAAGTCCACGCATTTCTCTTGTACCAGCACCTGGTGTTGTATTAGCACCATCTGCAAATGTACCGTTGAATGCAAACCACTCTACTTCTCTTGCTACTTTTTCCATTGCTAGAGACATTTGCTCTGCAAATTCGTCAACAATTGGATTTCCACCAGCAAGCGCTAGCTTATCTCCAGCTGTAAGTGTTCCATCACCATCAGAACTGTTTGCAATATTTGCAGACAAGTCGAATGGATTTTGGTTTCCGTATGATGCCATTGCTGTGTAAGTCATCTTTACACCTTTATGGAATACCTGCGTTACACCTGTGAATGCTACTCTATCGCGACCTAAATATTCTGTAGGTTGCGCACCTTCTTGACCTTTAGTAGGTTCAGAAGATACAGTTGCATTGTCAGCTGCTTGGATTTGCCAGAATGTAGATTGTAAAACCTTACCTCCGTTTAATCCTCCAGTTGCAGATAAGAAAGGTGTTCTTTGACCACCGACACGGAATAGCTCGCCAGAAAAGTTATTAATTTTCTGTGCGTAAATTGAATTATTGGTAAGCGAAATAGCTCCCATAATTTACCTCCGTTATTATCTTGTATTAAACTGTTACTTTTTTTCTTCTTGGTCGAGTAATGCCAATCTAGCTCTAATACTTGCCTTAGTATCACCTGTAGCAACTATTTGGTCTAGTTGACTCATTACGTCTAACGGTACATCTGAACGTGAATTTGCGTCAAGTGCAGCTACTCTAGCACGAGCATCATCTTGGGCTACTGGTACGTCTTCAGTTTGTGGTTGTTCTGTGACAGTTCCACTAGCTTCAAAACCATATTCGTCTTTAGCAAACTGTGCAATAGATTCTGTATCAACAGGTCCATTGTACACTTGTTTTAATGCCTTACCGAAACCTTTGTCTGTTTGTAATCCCAACTTACCAAAAACATTATCTAGCTCTTTATCTTTAAAAGATGCCAGTTCAGCTTCTAGTTTCTTAAGTTGTTCGTCTTTACGTTCAACTGTTTCGCGTAATTGTTTTACACCATGTTCTTGCGGTGCATCAAATTCTTCCATCTTGTACCTCCACTATGTGTTAACCTATCAGACAAGACCATAGGCATCTTGCCGTGGTGCTACCTTACCACTTGACTTGCATCTCTGGTAGCTATAAGCTACAAGTCCATTACTCTACGTATTTAATACAAGCTTTCAACGTAGGCCTGAAAGCCGATTTGCAGGTCTATTAGCGGACCACGCAACGCATAAACTTATTATACACTAACTTGTTGTAAGTCCAGTAATTCTGTCACCTTTTTTTCTAGAACCAGTTATAAAAGAACTTTCAGACATAGCTTCTCTAGCAGATTTTTCTATTTGTTGTTTAGATTCTATATCTCCAATAGCAGCTTGTTCTAGTGTTTCTATATCTAATGTTCTACCAACACCTTTAGCTGATTGCATTATATCTCCAGCTGATTCATATAAAGAAGATGCACTTTGTTGTGTTAAACCAAGTTTTCTTAATTCATCAAACCTACTAAACGTAGTACTAAAACCTCTAGACGATGCTTCTGCTTGTAACTGTAAAGTTTGTATATCTCCTGTAAGTACTTTGTCTTGTATATCAGGATTAATTAATGCACCAAATATTGTAGGTTGGTCTAATGTAATACCGTATTTATCTCTAAATAGTTTTTCTACTTCAGGTATTTGATTAACTACACCTGAATAAACTGTATCAATTCGTTGTTGGAACTCTAATCCAGATACTTCTGTTGATATTAATTGTTCAAATTGTTTTTCAAATTCTTTAAAATCTGTAATACCTACTTCAGCTAATGTGCTTTTATATGTAGCTTTAGTTGCTAATGCATCTATTTCACTCATAATTAATGTACCATCTGCTCTTTGTAAATAACCAAACTCTTGTTTCCAAACAGAAGATTTACGTACTGCACCCATAGCTATATTCGCATCTCCATACTTTGCCCAGCTTTGTGCAAATGTATCTAGTAATGCTGGTGGTAAAAATGAATACAAAGCATTAGCTTTTTCTAAACCTTTTTGATAACCACTTGTACTTGTACCACCACTTGATTCAGCATAAGCATCTGCTGTGTCTGTACCTGTGTATATTGAACCTCCAGGGGCTGACCTTCCTGCATCTGCATCATTAGGATTAGTTGAATAACCTGCAGCTTCTAGTTCTAAAGCACGTTCAGGTGATACTTCATAATAGTTTTGACCGTCTGTACCTTGTCCAAAACCTAAGTCACTACGATATACTCTAACCATTATCTACCTTCCACGTATTGTTGAGATTCTATAATACCAGTACCTAACTGTGACATCATAGCTGTATTAAGTTCTGATACAACTTTAGGTATATTTCTATTAAGACCTTCTTGTCTAAGATAACCATTTTCTTTTGCTGTATCATTCATTCTTATAATTGTATCTAATACATCATCATTTACAGATATATCTACACCCCATATATTTTTAATTGCTTGTTTTTTTGCAATTAATATATTTTCCCAAGGAATGTTTTCATCATACATTTGATACGTAGCAAATCTTTTAGCTTTCAAATCAGAAATAAACTGTGCTTGATAGTTACCAATGTTACGTAATTTACCACCTTCTTCTTGTATGTTTATTGTACCGTGTTGACTAGATGGTAAATATTTATCCATTAACTGTTGTGCTAAATCTTCACCTGTTGTAATTTTAGTAACTAATTTACCTTCTAATACACCAAGTAATCCTGTATCTATATTGTAAGGTGAGTAATCATCAGTAGCTGCATTAATTTGATTTACTACTTTTGTTTGTGTCCATACACCATTAGCCCATTGTCTAGCCATGTATTGTGCAGCTTCTTCAGGTATTTCAGCACCATTTTTTAATAATGTTGCATTAACTACATCTAAATAATTTAAATAATTACGTTCATATTGTATAGGGTCAGTACGTTTAGTATCATAAGAATTAATCATTGATTTTGTATATCCCATACCAGATATAAGTTGTCCGTACTCATCACTATTTTTAAAGTTTTGATAACCAAGTGATACATTACCATCAGCTAATAAAACATATTTATTTAAAGTATCTACATAATTTGCGTTGTTCCACCAAGGTGCATCACTTTTTAAACTAGCTACTGCTTCGTCAAATCCAACTAATACATCTACAGCATCAGCATCTATAAAAGATTCTATGTTGCTTATATTTCTAGGAACACTTACTAATTTATCATCTTTGTAAAAACCACTAAGAAATGCTTCGTTAGTTGTAGTTATAAGAATACCTTGACTTTGCATGTCTTTACGTGCATCTTTTTCTGATTGTGTTACACGATTGTTGTCTCCTGTAAAAGTTTGATAAGAAGATAAATCAGATAACTTAGCATTATCTGGTGTATCAAATACATAAATTGCATCACCTTTATCTACAATAATTTTGTATTCTTTAGTATCTTCTATGTATATAATTCCTGAACCATCAGGGCCTTTTACTTCATATGACATTAATAACTTCCTAACATAAATTTAATGCCTGCATATGATTTTTGTAACAAATTTTGATACATAATTTTTTCAGTATCTTCAACTTGTTCAACTTCTTCTTTAACAACTTCTTTTTCTTCCATTAAGAACCTCCAAACATAACACTAAGTAATTGATTTTGATAATCTTTTTTACGTTGACCTGCTTCAAATACATCTATTTCTTTTTGCATTTGTGATTCAAAGTCTTCTTCAAATATTTCTTGTTGTGTTTGTGTAGAAAATTTTGATAAATCAGGCCCTGTAGCTGTACTTATAGTATCAGTACTAGACATTTTATCTTGTACAAATTTTGCATCATCAAATGCTCTACTTGCTGCTATTGATTGTGCATATTCTGTAGAATAACTACTAGCTAAATTTGTAGCCCATACATCTAATTCTTCTGATGTAGGTTTTCTACCAATTTTTGCATAAAAATATGCTTCGGTATAATCTTCTAATTCGTTTTCACTAGGAGGTATATACCTTTGTGCTATTTCTTTTTCTTGTAAACCACGTTGAAAGTCTTCTTCAGCTTGTCCAGTTCTAATAAATTCTTTTAAACCGTAATTAAATAAATTACGTTCAAAACTAGCATCTTGTTCTCTTTGTTGTACAGATGTAAAATAAACAGGTTTTTCTTTTCTTATTGCATCTCTTACTTCTGCATTAGTAACAATATTATTATCTATGTAATTCATAACTTCAGTTATTTTATTTTGTAACTTTTCACTTTGTTGACCTTCTGTGCCAGCAAAATAACCTTGTTCAACAATTCCTGAATCGTATAAGTATTTCTGAAAAGCTGTTATTTCATTAGGTGTAGCGTACAAGTTTATAATTTCATCCCATGCAACGTTTTCAAAAAAAGATTCTTGTCTAACTTCTTCACCAGATTCTGTAAATCTTAAAGGTGAATCTGAATCTGATTGTGCGTTTGCTATATCTTTTAACTGTTCTACAGTAAACATTTGTCCAGTTACATCTGATATAGTCTGTGCTGCTTGTACTAAGTTATTACCTGCACCTTGTCCTGTTAACTGTGCATTTTTAATATCAATAGCACTTTTTAATAAGACTTTAAATGTATCTATATTTTTAGTGTTATATGCATCTTTAATTGCATTTAATGTATTTTCATCTTCAAAATAAACATTGTCTGATAATGATGCTAAAACACTAGCAACATTAAAACTTTCTCCTTCTATACCTAATAATGACGCGTATTCTTTTAACGCATCTTCAAATTCGGTAAGAGTTCCTTTTTCTTTTATATATTCAACCATATTAACTTTCTGGTAAGTAATCTAAATATTCTTGGTCGTCTCTATATAACTTTAACATAACTCCAGTCCACACACCCCAAAACTCAGGATATTCTGCTATAATCTGTTGTGCTTTATTATACATCCATATACGCATAGTTCTAGCTTTAACATCTTCAGAACTTAACCACCAATCAGGATTTCTTGAAGGACTAAAATCTTTAGATATATTTTCCATTTCTTCCCAAAAAGGTAACATTTCAGCAAAGCCTTTAGCAGCATCTTGATTACTTAAACTTTCTGTTGGTATATACCCTGTATCTGTTTTAGTAACCCATTTGTCTTTCATTTCTATATATTTAGTTATAGATGATGTTTGTGCTACTACGCCTTCTTCATCTGTTTGAAAACCAGGTAGTTCGTCAATAAGTGCATTTCTATAAAAACGTTTTAGTAAGATTTTTTGTTCATTAGACGCATCTAATCTTTCTACTTTTTCGCTGTATGTTTTATAACGTAAAAAACCTATTGTGTCATTTACATTACGTCTATATAAATCAGGAGACATTTGTTGTCTATTTACATTAAGTTCAGTAAAACTTCTTTCATCATATGGATTATCAAGATTTAAATAATTAGCAGTGCCTTTAGGTAACATATCGTATATTTCTTTATTTTCTTGTTTCCATCTAGCAGCTGCAGCAGTATAAGGTTCTTTAGGACCTGTTGTTTGTGACCTTGGACTTGTTACCCACGGATGTTCAAAACCATATAACTCTAAAAACTCATTATGTGTTGCTAAATAGTCATTGTTATTTTTATTACGTATACGTACATATTCTTCATAAAGAACAGCATTACCCCATTGATTACCATTTTTATCATCAATTACGTATTCTGGTTTCATTCCAGTAGGCCCAAAGAATTGCAAAATAAATTGAAACATAAACAAATCGCCTGATGCATATTTTGAATATTCTAAGTATGCTTCACTAATTTGTTTTTTGCTTATAGTATCTTCTGACCAACCATCAGGATTTAATTTATCAAGATGTTTATTTAATTTTCCGTCATCATACAATTGATTGTGTATACCTGCAGCCATACCATATCTAAATATATCTATAGTTTCATTAGCACGCATTTTTTCTGTTTCACTAGAACTATCATTAATAACTTCAAAAGATTCAGGGTCTTTCATCCATGCAATAAACTTTTTATATGATGCAGATATTAATTTATCAGGTCTTAAAGCGTCAGTAAGTTTTTCTGGAGGTGTAAATACACCAAACATTCTTTCTCTAACTTCATCAGCCCAAGCTGTTTCTGGTAATACTTTATTAATTGCAAAAGAAACCATTGGGTTAGGTCCAGGAACAAAACCTTGTCCTAATAAGTTTATACCTGCTACATAACCTTTAGGAGAAATACCCACGCCTTCGGTATCTTTTCCAAAAATAACATCGGTCATAAAACCACCCCAAGGATAAACAAACATTTCTTCATCACTGTTACCTGGTGCAGGTGTGAAGAATCCATTATCTGAACTAGCACCTAAAGCATCAGCGCCACCAAATCCCCTAGTAGTAACTTGTGCTTTACGTAAAACTGTAGGATTTTCTGCTAATAACTTACCCCATGTTTGAAATACTTCAAACCAAACTTCAGCAAATGGAAATATGTTTGTAAATTTATCTGCTAATGCATGCTTTTGTGTTGTATCATATAATAATTGTTTAGTCATAGATAATCCAAAAGCTTTAGATTGATTATTCATTGTATAATAATCATCTATAGCACCAGAAGGATATAGTTTTTTTAAACCTTTTAATTCATCTACAACAGATTTAGGTACAGCAGAATCTATTGCTTCTTTTATATATTTATTACGTAATCCATCACTCATATATTGAAATTTATTACCAACGTAAAGCCATCTGTTTTGTTTAAAAACAATTGACCTATTTAAATAACCAATAGGTTTAGTCATTAAATTTTCGAATACAGCATTGGTAGCATTATCTAAACCATCTAGTAAATCTTGTACACCTGGTTTACTACCATCATCTATTTTTTGTGATAACTTAACATCACCTATGTCAAGATTTAATCCTTCATCTGTAAAAAATAGTTCTAACCTGTCTAATACTTTTTGTTTCTTAAAATATTTTATTGTTTTTTCAGGATTTTCGCTAAAGTCTAAATAGTCTTTTCTTGTAGCTGTAGCAGCATTTTTTAAATCAAAACTAGAATCAAACAATTTACCTTCTGCTATTGCATAACGTAACTTATCATCACCAACATCACCTGAAGTTAAACTGTATCTATACTTTCTTGTATTGTTTACTTTACGATAATCAACACCTTTTTTTACAATACCACCAGTTTTAACACGTATACGTGCTTCAATAGATTGTACGTATTGGTCTATAAAATCTTTATCAGCAAGCATAGGTTTTAAATCATTACCGCCCCAATCGTATAGTTTTTTTCTAGCAGCAAATCCTGCTTCACTATATAACCAATCATTTAATTCTTTACTACCATATCTATATCTAGCTACTTGTCTAGATATTTCATCATCTCTTAATTGAATTAACTCGTTAAAAGCACCTAATGTATAATCTTTTACATTAGAACTATCAACTTTAGATTTAGTAATATACTCTAAACCTTTAACATCTCTGTTGTATTTAGCTGTTGAAAGAAAATCTGAACTTAAAAATGTTTTTTGTGCTGCTTCTCTAGCTTGTGATGAAGCTAAAAGCTCTACACCATCTGCATTTGCTGCAGTTATTCCTGGTAACTTAGCCCATTTAGAATCCTCTACACCACTAGATAACCATTGTATGTATCTAAAAGGATGATTAAAAAAGCCATCCATTCCAGATACAGCTATACGTGCTTGTTCTTCAATAAACACACGAGTAAAAAAAGCAGCTCTTAATAGTACTAAAGGTTTAAAAACATTACGTGTATAGTATTCTGCTAACATTGTTGCAGCATCATCATTTAATTTTTTAGTATTAATTAATCCACCTTTAAATGGATTAGTTGTTCTATCACTAAATGGAGATGCAAATTTTACAAATTCTTTAGAATCGTATGCAAACCCTCTTACACCAGTAATTGCTTCTCCACCAGGTTGCGCTCTAAATACTTTACCCATAGCTCTATTGACTATTCTGTAATCTAAAAGAGGTACAACATTATCTGACATTTCAGAAAACAAGTGTGCAGTAACATGTTCTACATTTTTAGGTTTACCATCTTTAGGGTCAGTTAATCTAATAACTTCATTTCTAGAACCAGGATTGGGTAATGTTTCACCATCTCTACCAGTAGCATATATTTTAGATTTTTGAATACCATTAAATTGTTCTTCTACAATTTGTGCAACTATTTCATCATTACCACCACGTTTTTTAATTAATGCAACATCTGCTTGCATTTGGTCATATGCAAATTTTCTAATTTTTGGTTTATCATTAAAATCTAAATTTCTAAATTTACGCAATTGTTGTGATGCTTCTTCTATTGTGTAACCTGTCACTTGTAAATGACTAGCTAATTGTTTATAACCTGTTGCAAAGTTGTTTAATGGAATACCTAAATAAGGTACTACTCCTAGTAGTTTTCTATAATAAGGATTAAATGACGAATTATATGATGAACTAAATCCCATATATTTTTCAAACTCTAATTTTCCATATGTAGGGTCAAGCTCATCAACAATTTTTTGTTTTTTAATCATTTCGCCAGCAGCTTGTGTAGTATCTAAAATTGTTTCATTTTTATTTACTGGTTTTAATTGTGTAAGTTTTCTGCCAGGAAATAAATCTCTTACTTTTCTACCTTGTTCTCCAACAAAAGAACCTAAGTTTCTGTATGCTGCGTTTTCATTACCAACAGTAGAAGCAACTCTACCTAATGCTCTTTTTGCAGGATTGCTTTTTGTTTGTAATCGTGTACCTGTTTGTGCAAGATTCTGAGATATTTTATTTAAAGTAAAAGAACCTTTAACAGGTAATAACCCATCAGATATTGTATCTAATGTTTGTATATAATCCTGTGTTAATCCTGTTTCTGGTGTAGCTTTAACTACATATCCTTGGTCTACCATATCACCAAACATTTTTTTAATTACAGAAGGATTAGATTCTTCTAATATTTCTGATATTACTTCAGGATGTAGTTCTTTTAATATAGGATTTGTAGCTACTGCATGTTCAACTGTTTGGTCAGTTTTTGCTAAAGCATTAAAAAAGTTATCCATTAATGGTTGATTAAGTACCTCATCTTTTGTTGTTTGAAAAAATCTAGGTACTCTACCAAATACTGTGTATTCTTTTTTTAATTTCTTAGCAGCAGCTCGTACTTGTTTACGATTAGCCACAACATCGTCAGAATATTTTGTTAATGTATTACTGTTAAAATTAACAAATTTATCAAAGTTACCTTTACCAGTAACAGCATCAACTTCATCTGCTACAGTTTCAATAATATCGTCTGCTATTGCATTAGGAGATATTTTAATTGTTTTACCAGTTTGTTTTACTAAACCAAGTTCAGTAGCTTCCATAGCTTTGTTTATACCTCTAAAACCTTTTTTAACATTACGTATACCTTTTAATCCTTTACCAGCAAGTATTTCAGGAACTATTTGATAAGTAGCATCTAATGTACCTGACAAAGTATTAAAAGCTGTAGAGCCAGGTTGTACAATTTCTGAAGATATAACTCTCCCTGGTGAGTATTCCATGAGAATATTTTTATCTGACCATTGAGGTTTGTAAAAATCTTGTGCAGTTTGTCCTGACCACATGTATCTTTGTTTACTTCTACCAGCATAAAAATTAATTTTGTTAGGATTTTCTGCGGATGTATAATGTATTTCACCATCTTCATCAAATTGTTTAATAGGCTCACCAATATTACTGTAAATAAACTTTTTAGCTTCTTCTTCTGAATAACCGTATTGTGTAGTTAAATCATGAAACATAGGTGTTTTTGTTGCATCTATTGATTCAAGTGTAGCTTTTGTACCTCTATCAAAGTTTACTGGTTTACCATTTAAAACTTGTCTCATCATATTAGCTAATAAAGGTTCTCCACCTAGTTTATGAGCTTCTTGTATCATATCTATATGTTTTTTAATATCACCAACAATATTTGTATCCTTACCAATATCTTCTATTTCAGTCCAACTAACATCAGTTTGTAACATTCCTTGTGCTTCTGTAGGTGTATAACCATCTTGCAACAATTTGTCGTAATAACGTATATCACGTAAATATGCTTGTGACCTACCTACTTGCATAACTTGTCCAGGAACTAAAGCATTAGCACCAGAAGCTAAAAGAGACCATTTACCTGAAGGTCCAAATGTTTGAAATAAAGCATCTAATCCTGCAAATGCCCATACACCGTACTGAACATCACCTGGTTTAGTACCACCTGGAGCAAAACCTCCTGTTAATAAATCACCAACAGTCATTTTCATGTTTTTTTCCATATCTTCAGGTTGATATTTTTCATAAAGTTCAGTCCATAAGTCAGCTTCTTTTTTAACTTTTAAATTTACAACTTCATCTTCAATATCGCCTAGTGATGAATAATCAGGATTAACTCCATTTATTGCTAGTGCAACTACAACGTCAGTCGGTAAAGCACTGTACTGGTCACTTATTTTTTGTATATTATTAAATACTTCACTTTGACCTTCAAAAGCAACTTTGTAATTTTTTATTTGATTTTGTGCAAGTTTGTTTGCACGATTAAATTCATTTTCTTTAAAATAATCTTCTATGTAATAACTACCCATTACACGTTCCTGTTGTTTATTAACTCCAAGATTATTGGTGAAGGGTTAGTTTGATACAATGCTTGTAAAATTATATCAGTATTATCAGAAATTATAGTTGGTGTTTCTCCAGCTCCTATAGGTACACCAGCTGTTATAGGTTCATTTGGATTTTCTGTAGGTGCAAAAACATTAGGAGGTGCAATAGATTGTGTTTTAGGTAATCCACCACCAGCAGATACTTGTTCTTCAATAGCTTTTCTTTGACCGTAGTCTCCACCAGATGCAGCTGCAGGTGCAGAAGCATTGCCGTCTGTTCTTTGGCTTAATGCACCAGGACCAGAAACAGCATTAGAAGTATTAGCAGTAGGTTGTCTATATCCTCCACGTCTACTTTTTGCCATAAAAATCCTTAGTTATAAAAATAATAATACCTTCTGCTGGATATATTATGTTTTGTACATCTTCAGATAATACATCAAATTCATCTTGTACACCGTATTCGTTGTACACCATATCCCAAAATTCGTTTTCTACGTATTCTTCCATTACAAACCAAATGCTTCTGATATGGATGGTGGGGCTTGTGGTGGCAAGCCCTGTCCACCCAACATTTGTTGTTGAATCATTGCTTCCTGTTCTGGTGTCATACCAGGTTCTTCAGGAGTGTAAAATTGTTTCATAATATCAGTTATAGCATTCGGTTGCTCGTAGATTGCTATAGCTGCCATTGTTGCAGATGGGTCACCTTGTGCTGACCTAGATAATATTGAATCAAACAAAACACCTTCTGCTTTATTTTTTCTAATACGTTCTTGTACTTTTTGTATATTTTCTAAACCATCTATGTTATCTTGTAATGTTTCTGTATCTATAACACCAGCTTGTAACAATTGCAAACCAGTTACAATTTTTTGTGGCTCATCGAATCCTGCCATTACTCCATAAATACGTCTAGTTCTTAAATCTCCACCTATGTCTTTTAATGGTTGATAGTTTTCTGAAAAAGAAGAACCATTAATATAACCTACCATAGGTTTTTTTGTCACATTTGTTGTGTATGCTAAGACTACGTCCATTTCTAATCTTTTAGCATCCATCTCAACAATTGCGTTTTTAATAATTTCTCTGTACTCGTTTATCATTAATGACATAGCGCCATTAAGTTCTTGTAAACCAGCTCCTGTTACAAACGAATTAGGTGACTGTGCATCATCAGTAACAGGATAACCACCAACAAGCCTCAATTGTCTTTCTAATCTATCCACTTGTTGGAACAATTGATATGGCATGTTATTTTGTGGTTTGCTGACCTGTGTACCTGGTGACAAATAGTTAACGGCAAATCTACCTTTTCTATATTGTCCAGATTCTAGTTCACCAGAAATGTTTGTTTCTGTAAATACTGCGTCTTCCATAGCGATAGCAGACATAATGTTTATTTTTGCCATCATACCCATTAAACCTATGACATGGTCATATTGTCCTTTGAGTTGGTCGAAAGAAATACGTTTCATAAACACAAACGGTGGAGTAGAAAGAACGTTTGGTATAAAATCTAAAATTAATTTACGTTCAGGAAATACTATGTATGTACCACCTTGGTCATAGTATTCTATTATTCTTAATCCAGCTCGTGTGTTATCTTCCCAATCTTGTGCATTGTTTGTATCATAACTCATAAATTCTGTAGGAACAGGTGTATAATCTTCTCCTGTTTCATCATCATCTTTTCTCATAATTTCATCTTTAAACTCTGGATAGATTTGTGCAAGTTTATATCTAGGCACTCGTCTAAGAACTGCTAGTTCTCTAGGTTGTTGGTCAGGTCCAAAGTTTCCTGGAAATGTATCATAGGGGTCACGTAGTTCAGCACTAGGATATACAAATCCATTGCTATCTACTTTAGTTGATATAACCCAAGCACAATAACCATAACCTGGTAACCATCTAGATGCTTGTGCTAACTGTCCTGTTAGATTTTGTGTTGCATCATAAGACGTTACTATTCGTTCTAGTTTTTCTGCTTGAAATTTAGCTCTCTCTGATTCGTTACCATTAAGAATATCTACACGTACTTGTGGTACACCAGATATTTTTTGAGCTAATCTATCAATACCTGATTGTAATAAGTTTGGTGCAGGTAATAAATCAGCATCTTCTGCACTCATTGAATCACCAAGTAAAGATTTCATGCCTTCACTACCACCATTTAAAATAGCTTTAATACGAGATTTACTTACTTGTCTTTCTTGTACTGCTTGTCCACCGACTAACTCAGAGGCGCTTTCAATAATTTCATTGTATGTTTTAAGGTCTAAGTTTTCTATCCCCATGGTGCATCATTCATATTAGTTAATTTAAAATCTCCATAACTTGGTTCGTAGTCTGTTCCAACGTCAGCTAGACGTTCTTTTTGCATACGTCTAAATACCTTCATCGGAAACCAACTAGCCATAACTATATCAGTTTTTTCCTTGTTTCGCTTTGAAACAGGTTTACCATCAAAGTATAACAACTGTTGTCTGTATTTTTGTATTTTAGCACTACTTTCTGAATCACCTGTAGGTAAATGTATTTTTCTATTTTCAAACAAATCAGCCATTGCACCTACACCATATAGTGGGTCATGTTTGTTTTTACCTGTTAGGTGTCCTTGTAACTGAATACCACTACGTAGTGTAAATTCTTTTATTTTATCATCTTGACGTATAGCAGTTTGAAAACCGTTTTCTTCTACTATCCATTGACGACAATCATACTTGTGTAACCAATCTGACATTTGGTCAAGTGCAGCCCTTACTCCGCCCCCTTGCCTATTTTCTAAATCTACTAAAAACAATTCGCCTCTATATGCATCTATACCCCAAAGTACTGATGCCTGGAATCCTGATGATGCAGGGTCAAGTCCAGCTACTAAATGTAAATTTCTATAATGTTGTCCCATAACTAAATCAGGTCGCATGCATTGGTCAACCATATTCATAGTAAAGATTTGTGTACCTTCTATGTATGTTTGGTTATAGTACACCATCTCGAATATTTGCCTACCACCTGTTGATTCAGCAGAATGTAATCTAGACATTAACCATTTGTGTGAACGTTTAGAAGACCATAGCATACAATCAGTATGTACTTCACTTGTATGTTCTGGTAGTTCACATTCTAGTTTGTGTGCAGATTCAACTATAGAAGTAAAGTTATCTGACTCTAAAAGATGGTTATATAAATCATCAGGGTGTTGTCTTGAACCAATTACGACAACAGCTGTGTGTTCCTCTTTACGTGAAGATAATGTTGTTGTCCACCATTGTCTTGTAGATTCTCTTGCACCTGCCTGCATAGTAGTTTGGTGGTCTTCAATGTCATCAGCAATAATCAAGTCACAGTCACGAGATAATATCTTTCCACCTTTACCTACAGCAACCATAGTTGGTGATTTAATACCAGCTACAGTTCTTGTACCTACAGTAAATTGATTCTGTGACCAGTTCTTACCAGAACGGTTATCTGGTTTAAAAGATGTACCTGGGGGACAGTATGCCTCTCTGAGTTCTTCGTTCGTGTCAAGCACGTCTAGGACTGCGCTAAGAGCATTTTTAGCTATATCTTCGTTTCCACCTACCCACATGATACGTAAGTTTGGATTCTTGCATATCTGATACACAGCAAAATGTATTAACAGTTCTGTCTTTCCATGTCTTGGGGGGCTTAATATTAATAATTCTTTACCGTTATTAATAGAATCTATAATGTTATTTATCCAATTAGTATGGAAGGGGGCTGTTTCATACTTCTTACCTAGTTCCGTACGAAAATATTTTTCGCGGAAGCTAGAAAAATTCTCTAAACTCTTTTGTGCATCCTCTGATATTTCCCATCCGTCAGCAGCGATGGAGTTCCTGGTGTCAATTTTGTAGGCAGCTGCCATTCGAGAGACGGTAGCCGAGCTAGTCTCAAGGAGTAAAGATACCTCAGCTACACTAATGTCTCCATTAGCTAGTAACTCGGCGTATCCTTCACTTACGAAAGCTCGGTAATACGTACCTCGTCTAACACTAGCGTAGTCGCCATCATCAGATTTTAGTTCACGGTTAATTGGTTTCTCAACCTTGTCATTATGTCGCTTGTCGGCTGCGAACTGTCTCTTTTGACAGGTAGGTGAACAAAATTTTCTTTGTTTCCCACTTAATCGCTTCCTACAGCCTTGAGCTATACATACAACATTTTGACCCATTTAACTAACTTTCTGTAGATGTTTGCGTAGTGCTAATTATATGGTAACATACTGTCAATTACAAACATCAAACACAAGTAATTTGTTACAGGTGAAGGTGCAATCGGGATGTAGAAAGCTGCTGACTGGCAAGACAGTACACTAGAAAGACAAAGGCAGTACCCAAGGACATTAGAAAACGTTTGATTAGGCACACAATTACTAATGCCCGCTAGTGCCTAAAAAGACTGTAGCCACCTACTGTATTACAGAATTACCAGCATATATTTCTAGCCTTACTGTATACCTGTAGAACATCAAGGTTAACACTGGTAGGTCAAACAACATTCAGTACTGAAGTATATATAGATAGACCTACAATATATTGTATACTGTACTGAATGTCTTTACCTTACGGTAAAGTGACCTACTATATATAGTATCCCGTATTGATTTAATACCATATGTAGTGTATTGATATGACTATGCATACATATGGATACTATATATAACTACAGTGTTATCCGTACAATGAGTTACATTCCAGCTGTTCATTAAGTTACTTGCCTCTACTGTATTGTGCTTACAGTACAGTGAGGATAACTTAATGTTACAGACCTTTGTCGCCGAGGCTTTCGAGTGCGTCTTGGTCTGTAATACTTTTATGTCAATGCCAATCTAGTATCATCCATAGATATTCTATTCATTCAACTTTCTAAGTCCTTCCGTATTTAAGGATTTTGTGTCTTGTCAGGTCTGTAAGACAACAAAATTCATACGAAAGGACAAGAAAGTTATGAATAAAGAATATACTAAATGGATAGATACTATCGATTGTGGCATATGTCATAAAGAAGTATTTCCAGACGAAAGACATCCTATAAAAAGCTACTTCGGACCACAGAAGGGCTGGATAACATGGAAGTCGTACCTACACGGCGACTGTGTTGCACAACCGACAGCTGGAGGCAAGCCGAACTTAATTGCACTACATAAAGAGTCTAAGACTTATATTGCACGTCAATTAAATAAATTGCCTAAATTAATTAAACAAGTTGATAATATCAAGCAATTATCATTATTTGAAGGTAGTGAGGCTTAGGCCTTACTATCCTTCTTGTATAACTATGTCTTTAGCTAAATATTTTCTTTCAGAGCGTGGTGTGAAAGAAAAATTTATCTATGAAAGACATAGATGATACATAATAGAAAGGATATATATTATGGCAAGTAACGTACCTTACGAGGTAATCTGTGCGCAAACAGGCGCACAACTGACTGAGTGGAGTCAAATGGCTGTCACTCATGGCTATTCAGCAACTCAAGGTAAAAGTAGACCTTACTTTTTACACCTTGATAAAACTGATACTGAAGTTGCAGAGCAACTGCGTATCATTGCTGACGCACAATCAAGACTGTGGGAATTGCATGACGCAAGTCCTACATCTCTTAAAGGTAAAGAGAATGTAGAAAAACAACTAGCTATGGCTAGTACTGTTGACACAGATTCATTTAAAGATGATTTAGATGATGATTATGACGGTAACGTTGTAGAATAGTTAAATATTTATATATTACGTTCGTTTTCGGGCGAACGTAATATATATAAAGTGAAAGGAAACTATGAATATTACATTAGATAATAAACTCAATACACTTGATGTAGATGAGTTAAGACAAGTTATTCAGTGGACACTTAATGACTTACAAGCTTGGAGTAATGATGATAGAGCTAAAACACAAATAGGCAATCATTGTGCAATGCTTCACGAAGCAGTAAGTTATCAAATAAGCAAAGCTGTTGATAAGAAAGGTAATAATGACAAGTAAATTAGATGAACTTGATATAAAATTAACTGAAATAGTTTTGATACTTGAAGGTATTAAAAACACCATGCAAAACATGAGCGAGCTTGATAAAGCTATTGTAACTAAGCTTATGGATTTAGATTCAGTTATCAGTAACGTATACGATACAGATACATTATGAAAGAAAATGACGTATATGTATTTGAAAATCAAGACTATAGACAAAAAGATAATATCTTAACTGTTGATTTTCATTTTGGATATGATACTGACGTAGATGACGCTGTTGCACAAATAGATGCAATGGTTCGTCTTATACCTAATGACGGTGACATAGAGTTCACCGTACATAGACCAAGCATATATTGTAAGTCTATGTTAGATGTAATTGGACCAGATGATTATGCCTGATTCATTTACATGTTGGTTATGTGACGAAGTCATACACAATGAATATACCAATAATGCAGAACCTGTATCTATTGGTGTTTGTTGTGCAAAATGCAATATTAAAGTTGTCATTCCTGCCCGAATCAGACAACTTTATAAAACCTAGACCATGTGTCCAAGCTGGCTATTTAGTTCCCCTTTATAGCCAGCGTCTAGGTTGTTACACGTACGTAGCTTGTAACACATAAAAGTAAATGCGTATAGCGAATACGAAAGTATGGTCGCTTTGTAGGTTGAATTCCTACCAATTGTGTGTTACGAGCTATCTATAAAATACATAATGCCCTGTGTAAGATAGCATTGAGTATGGGAGGAATGTTATATGCATTCCTTCCGTTACTCTCTGTCGCAGAGCAACGAAAGGAATATTATGCATGGACACTTAATTAAGGTTCAAAACAAACCATTAAAAAAGTATCAAGTACAAATATCATATTTCAGACAACAAGTGTTTGAAAAAATAGATGATGATAAAGAACTAGATATAGAAAATGGTATAGCTAATCGATACGAAGTAGAAGCAAGTTCATTAGAACAAGCTATTGCTAGAGCTATCAAAATTGACACTGTTGTTAAAGCAGAAACAATGACTAGATACCCAGGTATTCTACCTGATGAAGACGAATTTGATAAAGAAACAGTGCTTAAATTTGCTGAATTTCTTGATGATAAAGGTTTGTTTTCAGACTGGATATTGTTAGAGCCAACAGCTATACAAGCTAGCTTAATTGATGACGAAGATGAGCTTAATACACTTACAGAAAATGCTGTTATTAAGCATACAAATCACATGAGTGACGAAATAGAAGATTTTCTTAGAGATACTAAGGAATAAATACAGATACGAAAGGAGCTAATCATGGCAAAAGATTGCTGGGAATTAGTAGAATCTGTATTGGGCAATAGCCGTAGAGTATTACTTTATGGCCCACCTGGTACAGGTAAGACATACAGTGCTGTTAAAACTAATACGCCTAAAGCGTATAGTAAATCAGCAGAAAAAGAAATAGATAATATCTATCAAATAACTATGACAGAAGACACTGCTAGTGCAAACTTAGAAGGTTTTTACAAACCATCTACCACAGGTACTTTTGAGTGGCATGACGGTATTGCAATACAATCATGGAAAAATGGTGGTCGTCTTGTAATTAACGAGATAGACCATGCATCACCAGATGCAATGACGTTTCTACATGCTATTCTTGACGACCAAGAAATAGCAATGTTGACATTAAATAACGATACAAAGGAGACAGTTAAACCAGCTGACGGCTTTCAAGTCGTAGCTACAACTAACAGTCCACCAGAGTCATTACCATTGGCTTTGAAAGACAGATTTCCTGTAAAAATATATGTTGACAGTATACACCCTAAAGCAATGGAAAAATTTCCAGATGAGTGGCATGGTGTAATTAATGATACAACATTAGTAGAGGATGATGAAGAACGTATTTCAGTACGTGCATGGACAGAGTTCTTTAACTTACAAGATAATGGCTTTACTCCAGAAATAGCAGCACAATTAATCTTTGCAGAAAAAGCAGAGGAATTGATAGACGCTGTTACATTAGCACGTGCCTAACAGTAAAGCTTATCCATATCCAGAAATTGTTACTGGTGAGAAATGGGAAGTAGTAGGTACTGTTAACAACAGTCCTGATGGTTCTACAGACAATCTCAACAGACAGATGACAGTTCCACTCGATAGAGAGTGCGAGGAATGTGGTATCAATCATAGTCGTATGATACGTAGACATGAACTTGGTCATGCCAAGTGGAGTCCAAAGACTATGGGTAAGCTAAAACCAGGTGTACGTGCAGAAGCTGTTCATGTACTAGAAGAAGTTAGAGTTAACCATCTTTTACATGAGAACAAACTTGCATTATCTGAGCCATCAGAGTGTTTAGATGTAATACAACAAAAAACTATGAAATTAGTTTATGAGTCAGGTATTGCAGAAATAATACTTATGGGTCTAGCTAGTAGATGGCGAGTACCAGATAATGACCCTGACCGTAAGTATGATAGATATAAATATAATGATGAATGGATTGTTATGTCATCATGTTTTGACATGATACGAAATGACCCTAATGTTACTGATTTTCGTAAAAATCAAATTATGTATGCACAAAGAGTTATTACTAAATTTATGCATAATATTACTAATCATAGCTGGGGTCAAACTATTAGTTATCGTAAAGTACAAAAGTATGCAGAACCACTAAGTAAAATACTTGATATGTTCAGAGATAAACCTGAGCATGATGAAGTATATAAACCAGCACCAAAACCTACATCTTCGCAACAAGAAGGAGAAGGCGAAGGTAAAGCTCAAGAATCTAATGAGTTAGGTGGTGGTTCTTTAGAACAACGTACTAGAGATGATATTACTGAATTATTATATAGTAGTTCTGATGGTCACGGTGAATGGGGTGTAATGTTTACGCATCAACCACCATTAACTGTTAACTTACAAAGTAGACTTAAGAATGGTAGGTCATACAGACCAGCTGACTTTGGTTACAATCCTAAGTATATAAACAGATATTGTATAGATAAAAAGATATTTAAACAGAAAGTAACAGCACTTGGAGGCACAATACTTATTGATGCATCAGGTTCTATGTCATTTAATGGTCAAGATATCTTAGAAGTTATGCAGCAGTTACCTGCTGTTACTATTGCTATGTACAATGGTAAAAGTAATACAGGTGATTTACGTATTATTGCAAAGAATGGTAAACGTGTAACTGAAAAGTATCTAGATGAGCATTCAGGTTATGGTAATGTTGTAGACGGCCCTGCTTTAGAGTGGTTAGGTAAACAACCAGCTAGAAGAATATGGGTATCAGATATGGCTGTGTTTGGTGCGCATGGTGATACAAATGGCTTTAATCTAATGGCTGATGTAAATAAATTAGTTAGAAAATACAACATTATTAACCTTAAGAACATAGAAGAAGTAAAGGAACATGCATTAAAACTGAATGTAGTATAGTTAAGGAGTAATGCAACACGCAAGTGTGGCAGAGTTCCTTTCCTTTGCTTAAGCATTACATCAATAATTAGAGTGGAATAGAGTGCAAAGAGAACTTGCAACAGGGTATTTTATTCATCATGTCAACAGTGACCTATAGTGAACACCACTCTGATTATCTTGGCCTCTCTAGCTAAACTTCAACACTTCGCGTACCTAGGGGGTACGACTCGTGTTTCTGTTTTGCTATCACGCCAACATATTAAAACCTTGTATTTTAAATAAATGAATATATAATGACAAGTATGAAAGATATAGATAAACTTCTGAAGGAAGCTGAACATGGTAAGACAAGTTCAGTTGCTGACAGAATAACAGATGAAGCAATGCCATTCTGGCAAGGATGTATAGAACGATTAACTTCTGGACATAACATAAAACCATATGTTGTACACAGATTGTTAAGAGAAGAATATGGTATTAAAATATCAGAATCAGCTATACGTAATCACTTTATGAAAGTAGTAAACAATGAGTAAAGACGTTGATAAACTAATAGCCGAAGCTGAATCACTGAAAATTCAGGAATTAAAAGCTGATAATCTTAAATTACTTAAGCAATTAGATAGAGCTAAAAACAAAAAAGCTGATTTAATTGAAGCTATGTACGATGCTGTGCGAATGAATGTATCTACATGGGCTAAACCTAATGTTCCTAAACCAACATTAAGTAAAGCTAATAAGAATGAAGAAGTTGCAGTAGCTATATTATCAGATATACAGTTAGCTAAAATAACACCAGATTATGACACAGCAATAGCAGAAAAACGTGTTGTTGCATATGCACATAAGATAGTAGAACTAGCTAATCTTCAAAGAAATGCACATCCTGTTAACAAATGCGCAGTATTAGTTGCGGGTGACATTGTAGAAGGAGAGCTTATATTCCCAGGACAATCACATTTGATAGACGCAAGTCTTTATAGTCAGGTAACAATAGATGGTCCTAGAATATTGACACAGTTCTTTGATGTGTTGTTAGCTAACTTCAAAGAAGTAGAAGTTACATGGGTTATAGGTAATCACGGTAGTCTTGGTGGTAGAGCAAGAAAAGATTATCACCCAGACAGCAACAGTGACCGTATGCTAGGAAAGATAATGTCAATGATATATGATAAAGATAAAAGAATTTCTTTTCATGTACCAGACAGTACAACAGAAGACCATTGGTTTGGTATAGCAGACCTTGGTAAAGACTGTAAATTCTTTGTATGGCATGGAGATAATGTACGAGGACATAGCGGATTCCCTTGGTATGGTTTCGGTAAGAAATTACTAGGTTGGAAAGCATTAGCATCAAGAAATCTAATGCCTGACTTTGATTATGCAATAGCTGGACACTTCCATACACCTACAACAATGTATGTAAACGATGTACGTTTATGGGTTAATGGAAGCACAGAAAGCTACAACAGTTATGCTATGGAGCAGCTTGCAAGCATGGGTAGACCATGTCAATGGCTGTTATTCTGTAAACCAGGACATGGAGTAACTGCTGAATACCTTGTAAAACTGGATAAAGTATAGGTATACTACATATAGTATGTCAAATACAGTAAATGAGTCTGTTAAGAGAGTCTCTATTGAGTATGCAGGGTATGGTTCACAACCATATTTTGTAGTTAATACCGATAATGGTACTAAATTTATACCAATAGAACATGGAGTGACTAGACTTACAGACATAGTAAATAAATAACTTTATTTATTAGCCGTTTTTTCGGAACGGCATAATAAATAAACAAAGAAAGGAATGTTATGACTAATAACAATAAACTGTTGTCCCCATTTCCACAGGAACTTGTAAAAAAAGCACCTGCTGGAAAGTTCGGAGACTACGTACCACACGCTAATTATGTAGAAAGACTACGTGATAGTGGTGTAACATACTCTTGGTCATGTGAACCTGTATATGGTACACATAACGGAGAGCAGAGAATAGTCGGTGCTAAAGGTACTATAACCATAGAAGGTATGGGTAGTTACGATGGCTTCGGTGACGTTGATACCTTTAAGCTTGGCAATGCTAAG
>Ga0187217_1000202_pt1 | contig 24359 bp, 17 predicted proteins | sample 15SPOviralmetaG_FD_130165 | JGI IMG/M metagenome (GOLD analysis project Ga0187217, IMG submission 130165) | Marine viral communities from the oligotrophic San Pedro Time Series (SPOT) site, San Pedro Channel, CA, USA - 15 SPOT_SRF_2010-09-15... | ecosystem: Environmental > Aquatic > Marine >... | reverse complement strand
TTAGCAAAGAAACCATCTTATGGTGAGCGTTTACGATACTATTACCAAGAAAAACAATTTTCACTATTAGAATCTAAGAATGGTTCAAATTCTTTAACAGAAGTTACATGGAATGATTTGTTCTCAAACGATGATTGGGTATCAAATATTGGTGCTAAAAACGTAACAAATCAAGAACACGTACTCCAGAGATTTGCTGAACAACAAATTGGTGGTTATCGCTCATATGGTTCTGTGGATTCTGAACCTCTAATTTACTTCAAGGGCGGCAGAGACAGCAATGACCATAGCGTACCACTTTACTTTGGTGGTGGATTTAGCGGTGTGGTGATGGATGTGAATGATGGTACTGAAAATGATTATTCAGATTTCTATACTCATCCATATTCTACAGGTCCTACTGGTACTGCTGGTATACAAAACGCCAACGAAATTTCAACTTCTTTCGCTATTGTAGATTGTAATGCAATTTTGTCTTTCTTCCCCGCTACAGCACTTTTAAATCAGCATAGAGCAAGTATTAATTCACCTTTCTTCAATAGTGCAAACAGGCTTACTACTGATTTAGATAACGGAAGTTTCCCTGTTAACTCGGCATTACCAGCCCCCGTAAAAGCAAGATATACGGCTGGTACTATTTTACAAAGACCTGTACCTGTAATTTTACGAGTAGCAAATCCAAATGCAAGATATGACCCATCAAGTGGTGATACTGTAAGAGCGCATACAGAAACACATACAATGTTTGCAATATACGGACCCGGACAGGCTTTCCCGTTTACTGAACAAGCATCAGCAAATTCAGATAATCAACCGCATCCCGGCTATGTAGTTACTACAGGAAACACATGGAGTAAAGTACCGTATGGATTGAACTTGCCTAACGATATTAAAAATGAGGCAGGTCAATATTCACCTCCTACATTAGCACATCAAAATGCAAGAAATCGTTTCCATTGGCTTTATGGTTGGAATTGGTCACCACCACAAGGTATTCCAAACATAGGTGATGCAGGAGGTTCAGGTGTAGGTCTTATGCAAAGACCAGACCACGGTTATCATTATGGTGAACATTTTAATTATATTGGAACTGTGAATGCTAACAATATTGCCGATATGAAAAAGGCACATCCCTACAAGCACGTAGGTGCAATGTATTACAGTATAGCAATGGGTGCTGATATGACATTCCATATGGACGGTGGTTATCATCCCGGTGGCTCATGGTTAGATAATCAAATGGCTTTCAACCCTTCACACCCTAAGAGTAATTATGCAATTAAAAGAGGAACAAACATAGTTCACCCTACAGCGTTTAGAGTATCAGGATTAATGGCTAAGGCTATTTTAACAGGAAGTTCTGATGTTACTTTATCGGAAGTAGAACCAGAATTAGTTGTAGTCGATGCTACTCGATGTCAAAACGGTGAAGAACTTGCTACTGTACTTGGACAGGCTATGAATGAGTTCCCCGGAAAGAGCGCAATAAAAGCAATGGGTGGTACATTTGCACCATCTATGGGGAATGCCATGCGTCAAGATAGATACGGTTGGATAGAATTAGATTTTGCTACGTATACAGTTCCAGCGGCAAACAGCGGAGATTTTGATTTAACAAATTCATATGTTGAAGTTAGAGCAACTATGTCAGGTGGTACACAGGCTATACTTGAACAAATACCAGCGTGTGGGTGGTTAAGAACAAGTGAAGGTGGTACAACTGGTGTATCAGGCGCAGGAGACATACCGTGTTATGCGCCTTATCACAGTCGTGAAGTAATATATCAAAGCGGTGCTTGGGGTGTTGTGTTTGCTTTAGCACCCAATAAACACAGTAAACTGCCTGTATTTGAAGATGTCAAAGTATACGAAGATAAATTGGCAGGAAGTTATGCGGCGGCTGATGATATACCAGATTTATCAAGTGCGCCTTCAAAATTATATGTATGGTCAAAAGCGGGTGTTCACCGTTTCAATAATGAAAACGAAACAGCAAGGGACCATATGACACAAGTGCATTTTAGTGGTATTGTCGATGCTATAGACCGTACACGACCTGTAGGTGCTGTCGGATGGGCTGGTGAGCGTTACTCATACCTTAACTCGCTAAAGGTTGGTACAGAAGGTTACGGTGCAGGTCTTGGTGCTTGGCATGCTAAACTCGGTTTCAGTCCATATGGTTCAAGTAATTCATGTATGACAGCCTATGGACATTTACCTCATACAAAACCGATTAAATGGTCACCCGAAGCCTCTCGAATATTGAATGGTGTAGGTGGTACTAACGCAGGTGTTGCCACCCCGTATACATGGAATTTAGGATTAGCACATACTGATAGTTACTACACAGGGAATGTCACAGATTATGCTTCACGATATAATGACGGTGGGAATAGCGGTCAACCTATTTATCATGATGATAATGACAGTACATCCTTTGATGTAATCAAAAATTTGCATCAACCACAGGGAGTATACAGTCGGGCATTTGTTGTAATTTCGTATGAAAGTGAATTTCCTTTGGTTGCCAAGCATGACCGTGATGGGATTACTGCTACTGGAGATTGGTTGACTGTAGTTTCAAAAACTAATGTTGATACTCAAGACCCTACAGATGCAATAAAATTCGCTGGTACTGTTCAATGGGATGAACGTATACACAATAGTGAGCGTTTTACTGCACCTGCGAATGCTGGTCCTAACGTAGAAGCATTGATTGCTACTTCTTCTGATGGTACACCACTTCCCTTTGCTGGTACGGCATTAGATTCATACGTTGAAGGCGGTATAACAGTAGCACCTGTTGCTAACGATACTTTACTTGCAAATGCAGAACCGTGTTTTGCTGAAACTGGAGATTTGTTCTTAGATTTAGATGAAAGTCCCGGCACTGGTGATAGAAGAAACTTGAGATTAGAGTACTATCTTGCGGCTTCTCTTCCTTCTGATGGGTCGGCTGGTGCTACAAACGTTACATCAAGATACAGTTATGGTCGAGACTTTTGGTGGGGAGATATAAATGCATACAAAGCAAATGAATATTCTTCTGCTCGCAATTTTTCAGTTGAAAATGTAGTATGGAAGCGCATGGATGGTGGTAATCTTTCACTTCCAGCGGTAAATGCTCGTGGATTAGGTGCAGTACCATTTGTTACAAGAGTGAGTAGCGACGGTACTAACGCATACTTAACTGGTGAAAAACTACTTGGAAATAATAGATTCACCTTTGAAACAACGAATAATGCTATGTTCCCAATTATTCAAGCACAGGAAATAAGTCATCCACAATTAGCGCAATTGCATCCAAATAGATTGCGAGATATTTTAGATATACCAAATGAAGAAATACAGTTTGAAAGTATTGAAGTTTTAGATGATACAGGACAAGTACACTCAATAGAAGGTGGTTCACCGTTTGGAACCATTGTTCGTTCCTTTAAACAGGTATCAGATAGAACCGCAGAAGGGTTAGCACCAGCGGAAGCGGGAAGTGGTGTCGAACCCAATTTGAAAATACAATTACCCAATCCTGATTCTATACCCGGAAACATAATTATCCGTAGTGGTTTTGATAGATTACAAGCCTATCAAACAGAAACTATGGGTACAGGTGGTATGCTAAGACCCGGAATAGATTCGGACATAGATGGTATATTTACTGATACAACAGACGGACCACGATTAGGTCCTACGTTTAGCGACCATGAGTACGACCATATTAGCCAAAATTTATCAGAAGAATTGTTCCCTGAAATGACAAGAAAAGGATGGAAATCTTCAACAAACAATGCACCACTAAAGACCTCATACGAACTTCATGACCGTTCATTATACTTCCACGTAACAAAGAACGGTAACTCTCACACGCACCGTTACCCAACAACATACTCACACGCTAACGGTGTTGTGTATAATGATTTAACAGGTGTATCGTTTGTTGGAACTACTTTAACTGTTAATACTGCTGTTAATGCAAATTTGTTTGTTGGTGGATTCGGTAATGCTGATTGGGTTGGGGGTGCATTGGTAAAGAAGTATCTAAGATTACACAATCCAACTACTGGAGAAAGCGGTGTGGCCTCATTTACTAACATTTCAGGAAGTACGTTTACAGGATGTAAAGGAGATGCAAACTTTACTTCTATGGTGGCAAGTTCAATTACTGCTTGTAAGGTCGTTCCTTCTTATTATGTACCTGCTGGAAGCAATCGCTTCTTTGCCGCAAGAAGAATGCGTGACCACGCAGAAGTAAGTGGGAACAGTCCTGATATGGCTCATTCATTGTATTTATCCAGTGGAGGAACGGAAACACCTTACGAGACATACAAAAAACCAATTCTCACACCTATGGCTATTCCACGAATGGGTCATCACTTTGTTAATGCTACACAGGCAATGTTACCCGGTCATTGGGCGCATCCTGCTTATCAAGGACTGTACGGGCTACATAGAGCAGAACGTTCAGCCTTTGTTGCTAATACAGAAAAGACACTCATCAATGATACAGCGTTAGATGTTTCTACAATTCCTTCTTCTACTACTGACCAAATAACAGGATATGACCCAAGTATCACTATAGGAACTATGACCGCTACTCCAAGTGGACCGAGTGATATACACGGTGGTGCGTTCACGTTAATGTTTGAAACTAAGGTCAAGTATGATGGTTATGGAGTTCTTGCATCAAAGGGTCAAGCAGGTGTTGTAAACTCAAAGGGTGGTCATACAATCGTATTGGAAGCCGCCGCTACGTACACCTTGAAGCATCACTTCCCTGACCCAAGTGAAGTCGGTGCTTATCAAATTGTTATTCAACCAAACATACACAAATCTCAACTGTTAGGCTTCCATCAAAATCATAGCGTTGCTACAAAAGCACCATATGAGACAGGGGATAAGGTAAACGAACTGACCAGCCAGCAAGTTGCATTAGTTGTAGGTATACGAGAACCCGATGCAGGTACAGGTGGTTTGGGACTTGTACTTGCCGAAGCAATAATGGCTGATGTAAGAGGGTGTGAATTATTCATTAACGAATTAATGATAGACCATGACCCTGACCACGGAAGCCAATTTACAAACATTCCACCGCTTATGTCATACAATCCGTTGGGTGTGCAATCATCAGAATCACCAGCATTCACACGTCGAAGTTTACCTTACAATCGTAGTATGTTTGCATACGCAACACCGGGAATAACAAGTAACATTCCGTGGTGGTCTATTGTACATGAATCAGGACCCGAAGATTCATCAGCAGATGGAATACGTCATTTGTCCATTCATAGACTCGACAATTACTATGAGTTCTTGAGAGCGAGTGCTGGAAGTATAGGATGCCAATTAACGCTTGGTGGTTATCCTTCCAACTATCCTGACCTTTATTCTAATGTCCTTGAGAACATCAGTCTTGCACCTGTATGTACTGTAGTGAGTAAAATAAATTCCCCTGTTACTGTAATAACTGTTGATGATGCAAGAGGATTCCCTAAAGTGCCTCATTACGGTATGAAATTAGAATATACGGATGCTGACGGTGTAAGAAGAACTCACACATATACAGAAAGAAGTGGTAATGACGCTTCTTACATGAACAAACCATACCGTTTTACTATTACTGCATCGAGTAATTTTACAAATAATTTAACTGTGGGAACAAAAATTCGATTGACTCGTGCTTATGACTTTAGACCTGCTGGTACAATTTTCAATGATACTCGTACAAGTGTTATCACGCATTCATTATTAGCAGATAATCAAGCATTCAATGGTTCAAGAGATACCAATAGTCTGCACATGGGTGATGCGTATTTGTGTCTATGGCATCCTAATCTTGGTCGCCCTCATACATTCTATTCTGATTCTTCAAGAACATGGTTGAATCCACTTACTGATAGAGCCGTACTGTCAAAACCATTGAACAGTATGCCCGAACATTTTGAAACTGTACATTACCACGACGCAACGTACTATGCAAGTTTAGGTCCTTTCGCATTCAATATCGCTACACCGACTAAACCCAGTACTATACTTACTAAAGCACCATCAGGTGCAGGTACTCCTACTGCCCCTATGACTGTAATAGGTAATGGAACAACGAACGCATTTAGCGGTACGGTTTCTCTTACTGCAAATCAAATATTATCTCAAATTACCACTACTTCTGCACCTCAACTTGTAGTATCAGATTTGATAAACATTGACGATGAAACTTTTTCGATTACTGCCATAACAGGGTCGCATACAATTACGTACACTAATCCTAACGGCGGCGGTGCTCAATCAATTCTTGCAACTGTATTTACATTAGAACGAAGTGCGGCGCACACAACTATTGATTCAAATGTTAAAACTGGTGCTGATGGTTCTACAGATACTGCAACGCAATCAAGCGGTGCGCCATTACTGAATCACTATTGGCCTTGTGGAAGCCGTGGTGGTCCTTTAACGAGTAGACTCGATGGGTATGGATATGTATCAGCCTCGTGGGATTATCCATTAGAATATACTTCTGATGGTCCTGTGTGGGTTGACCACGACGATGATGGTTCATACGCTGTATCATTAGGAATAACAAAATCAGTTTATGATAACTTTACAGATGCTACTTGTGATACTACAAACACAGATGCTACTGTTACAATGGATTCTACTACTAAGTTAGCAGTAGGTATGGGAGTAAGTGGTACAGGTATAGCAAGTGGTGCAACCGTATTATCTATCACGAATGCTACTACATTTGAATTGAGTGCTAATGCTACTGCCTCTAATACAAATTCAACTCTTACTTTTACTCCTGTAAAAACACGAACACGGCCATTCGGTTACCGCTTCTCTCTACGTCAACCATACAACAAACCTCAATGGGCTTTGTATGGAATGAGGGCATATCGAGAAGCGAGTATTACTGGTTCTAACACAATTGCTGGTTATCAACACGGTCCTCTTGTACAGCAAGAAACTCAAACATGGACATACGGTGGAGGTGATTCTGCACCGACAGGAGGTGCTTCTCCTACTTACCCTAACACATACGTTGGTGTTATGGAACGACAAACTAACTTTAGCGGTATGCTCGGAGTCGATAAACCAGAATGGCAAGTGCGTTATGGAAACGGTATGCGTATGACAAGAGCATTTGGATGCCCTGTACGAACATTACGTAATGCATCTACAGTAGTAAGAGATTGGTGGGGCGATGCTACTGGAAAGGGTATTGATTCAATTCATAGTGCTGTAAATTACTATCTCGTTGATTGGTGGGGTAATACTCGTGGTGAAGATATACGCCGTTATCCTGTACGTGGGTTTGGTATCAGACCCGCATGGGATAGTAGTGATGCTTATGAGTACGATAGAGTGAGTGATAGAACTCCATATCAACGTCTATACAATAATGGTCAACCACTTGTTAACTTGAAAAATATAACTGATTTAGCAGATTCAAATGTAACAGACGGATTAAAAGTACCAAGATTTGGTGGTCGTCTTAACAATGTTAACAACAACGATGCTAATAATTTAGTAGATGTATTCATGCCAACTCATGCTCAAAGAATAGGAGACATGGGTAACGGGCGAGGTGTTCGATACCCAACTGCATTTAATGAAGATTTGATTACTGATGTTGATGAACCGTATCATACAACAGGTGTAGTGTTGTCACACAATACCGCTGAACCGAATACATCAGAAGGTTTGATACGAGCAAGAAATGATGTACTGCAACCTAATGAAGTTCCTCGTGGAATAAGTGCTCGACTCGGTATAGATGAAAATGGACTGTTAAAACCAGAAGCCGTAGCAAGTGATAGAGTAGAAGATTTCAGCGGTGAGACACCACACAAGGATGCTGTGAGTCGTTCAAGTCCACGTATAGGTATTGACGGCGAAAACATAGAAGGTGTGGACGACAACATGATGGCAATCAATACCGAAGCACATAGTCTACACACAGACAGAAACGTGGGACAGCGTGTTGTTCTGCAAGGTGGATTGACCGCTGGTTCGCAAACATTAGGTAACTACGATTTGACAAGTTTGACCTTCGCTGGACAGCCACAAGGTGGTGTCATGCGTTATACACACACTTCCAACTTCAATCCTTTAGGTGGTACATATTTGGCCGAGACTCGTAATTACTTGTCTCCTGTAAGCGACAAAGATTGGGGCGGTATAGATGGGTCAAATAAAACAGCAAATCCATATGAAACAAATGTTTTCGTTAGTAGCGCACAGACTAATTTTACAGATAAAAGTATTACGTTTATGCTAAGAACCGTAAGACTACTTGACAAGCAACACGTAGAAGTTTTCAGACCTAACAATGCACTACACTCATCATCTCCGCAATATGGTGCAAACTACTTCTCCGCTACTGGTGGAGGAAAGTACGGTCTATTCTTGTATGAAACCAGTAACGGTAGAGCAAGTTCAGGATATTATATCCGAGCAACTAATCCTGATACCAATCCTCCATATGCACCAGCCTATGTAATGAACGTATCATCAAACGAAAGTGTACCAGTAAGCAAAGGACCGAAGATTATTGGAATAAGTGATACGTCATTCGATTCTTCATTACTCAATAACGAAGTTACAAGACTTGTCATAAGTGAAAATACATTGCAACATTATCGTTCTGATGCACCGAGAAGGCGTTCTCGTATTGATAGTGATGAAAAGGTAAAGCGCATGGACTTTACCGTTCTCCCACGATTCTCACAAGCCCTGCACCCTAAAGGACATAAAGGAGATGTAACCTACAACACATCAGACCACACAGGTGATGGCTCATGATGGATTACGACTTTTGTAATTGTTGCACTCCTATGGAAAATGCATTTGCATTAATGAAAGCAAAAAAGAAGAGTAAACCGTTTCACGGTTACAACCCTAACAAACATCATCGAAAAGGTGGCTTGAACGCTAAAGGTCGAGCCGCCGCTAAAAGAGAGTCTGGTGCTAATTTAAAACCTCCAGTTACTACTAAACCCAGTAAACTGAAACCCGGCTCTAAGAAAGCAAAGCGTCGTAAATCGTTTTGTGCTCGCATGGGTGGAATGAAAGGACCTACAAGTAAGAAAGGCAAACTCACACCTAAAGGGGCATCCCTTAAACGGTGGAACTGCTGATGACTGTTATCAAAAATACTACTACTGGTCGGTTTAACACCGATGTTAGTGAAGTCATGAGTCATGTGCGTAAGCCGGTGTTTGTTGACAATGCTGTTCATCATGCTCGTGTAAGCGTACAAACTTCATCGAAGCCAAAAATTACTGTAGAAAAAAACAATACCCGCACACTACAGGTTATGCCTCAATCATCATATCAGATTGTTGAGGGTGAATCAGGAGTACAGATTACACACGCTCAAACACCCGGTCATGAGTACACCGGTAAGCCATATTTTAATGGTGAAAGTTTATCTTCAAGCAACGTTCCAACACTTCTATACAATGAACTGCGCCCTTCCGAACGTTTAGTTCTAAAATCTATAGAAGATAGTACAATAGGAGTTTTTGGGCATTTACAGAATATGAAAAGTCGTACTCTTGATGACATAGGATTTACTCATGATGCCGTGAAAATGGGACAGCCTCTCGATATTGGATTAAGAACAACAGACTTAGCCATAAAATTAGGAGAATCGGTTAGTACTGGAGTAACAAGTGTGAATATCAGTAGACCAGAAAATACAGTATCAAGTGATAGACATCACAGTACACGATTTATTGCACACGATTTCTTTAATACAAACCTTATGACATCGCTTAGATACTTAGCAAGGCAAGATGGAAGAATGATATTGTTAGACACCTTTGGGAACTTGTTATACATACCATTGACGTTTAGTGAAAACGATGTAAACATTACAAATAAAGCACCTATTTCGATACAAGAAAATCCAATAGACGATTCTCCGAATAGAGTAACAGTACAAGGTTTACCATTAGCGTTAAATGATTTAATCATAGTATCTGTTGATGATGCTGAATCACAGACAGAAGAAATACGTGAATCACCTGCACCCTTTGTTGACCATACAGTAAGAACGATTTCGAGCGCACGAAGAGTGGGAAGAAAGATTCTTCGTGGACAATCATTGATGAAAGGAAAAATGCAAATAACTGGAAACTATAATTCGTTGAATGTAAGACCCGGTATGACTGTACAACATGATGGTAAAAATAAAATTGTTACAGAAGTACGACACTTCCCGTTTGGTAATACAAGCGACTTTTCATTAATGAATGTTGAAGTAGGATTGGAAGGTGTACTACAAGGTATCAATGAAGGTGTTACAGTAGAAGCGGATAAATCAAATCCTAATAATAATATACAAATAGTTGATGTTAATCTTGCTATGTTTGGTAAAATAGAACTTAAGATAGAAAGTAAAATAGTTGAAAATCACGTTATGAATACCGCAATTCTTATTGGTGGAACAACAAGAGGTACAATTGGTGGAAGTGGTCAACCCGTAGGAGGAAATAAGGGTATGACTGTAGTACAAAAAAGGAGGGTTGGAGGATTCCAGTAAGTAACCATATACGCCGTCTACTTATCGAAACGATAAGAGATAACATAAACGAGGTTATCTTAGGATTTGACGGTACACCAGCGACCAGCGACGATGGTTCAGCAGGGCGACCTGCCATCACACTCACGCCTACGGTTACCATAGTAGATGATTCCACATTACTCGTAGAAGCATTATTACCACATACAGAAGCCTTTACTGAATCCATAAAGGAAGTATATATTCAAACAAGGGGTGCGACAAGTTTTACTCCTGTAAGTAGATTCACCATTAAACCAATTACTAAAAATAATTCTAATGAAGTGAAAATTGAAATTACAATTGAGGTGGCATGATGACAGGAAATCCATTATCGGGGCATACAAAGGCGAACATGACGTTAACGACACATACAAGTGTGTCCACACCTACAGCGGAAGATGGCTTGTTTGATGGTGAGCACATCATCAGTCCTACGCTTACAAATGCCTTTGAAGGTATACATGGGAATGGAATATTACTTGAAGAAGATACTGCAAAGGCAGATGGTGATAGGAACAATCCTCTCAACTTAGCAGGTCGAGTAAATGGTGTTGGTTCTTCTTCATTATTCCGTGTAAATCTACAAGGTGGTTACGCAGTATTAGATGGTGTAATGTATGCTTTTGGAAGTTCTACAAACATAGACATTGACCTTATCAGTACAAGCGCACATAAGGCTGGTTCCCCTTCTGCATTGACATCAGGGAAGGAAGCAATAGTTGTTATCTATGTTAATTCAGACAATGCAAATAACTCAATAGGGTGGGAAATGGGTTCCCCTGTTACTATTGGTGCATCATACCCCCTTGCACCTTCGGCGTTTCTTAATTTTCCTTCATCTTCATTGGCTGTAAAACAATCAGTAGTCCTCGCCACATTACGATGTGTATACTCATCAGGTTCCGGTGATTTAAACATTAAAGTAACTGAAATAAATGATAAGAGAGTATTCATCAGACCTTCTCCAATTTACTTTTCACCTGTTACATCAGGGGCAGTAGCGGCTACTAATGCTATTGATTCACATACGGACCTTGATAATTTACATGGAGGAAGTGAAGCAGGTTCTATGTCCGGAAGTCGTTTTGGTGCTATGTGGCAATCATACGATAGTGAAGGTAATCAAGTCCTTTTCTACACAGGGAAGGATTCAAGTGGAAACCGTTTCACTCGACGTGTATTTGATTCAGTATTATCTTCTACTGCTACAAGTATAACAGTAACTTCGGCTGATGAAAATTATCTTATTCTAACACCCGGTGGTACTTGTACAGTATCACCGAGTGGTACTTTTCCCGATGGTTATTTGATAACTATAAAAAATCTTCATGGGAGTAACACAGTAAATTTCAATTCAGCAGGTGCGTTTGGGCAAACAGTAAAACAATATGTTTACGATAAAACTAACTCTTCGTGGAATGAAGTGGAAGTGCTTGGAACAGGTACAGTAACTTCTGTTGCGGTAAGCGGTTCAGATGGTATACAAGTGGATTCAGGTTCTCCCATTACAACAAGTGGGACTATCGCTCTTGGTATTGATGCAAGTGCGCTTTCAACGCATCTTAGTCTTGGAACTGCCGCTACTACTGCGGCCTCCGCATATGCTACTGCCGCACAAGGAGCAAAGGCTGACAGCGCACAACAACCTCCATCTGAAGGGGCATTTGCTAACGGAGACAAAACGAAGTTAGATGCAATCGAAGCAAGTGCTGACGTTACAGACGCAACCAATGTCAACGCCGCAGGTGCAATTATGCACAGCGATTTGGGAACCAAAGGACAGATAGTAGTAGGAGATGGTTCAGGTGATGCAACTATACTTAGCGTCGGCACTAACAACCATGTTCTAACAGCAGATAGTTCAGAAGCATCAGGTGTTAAATGGGCGGCAACAGCGGCGGCGGGTATAACAGCACTAACAGGTGATGTTACAGCAAGCGGTTCAGGTTCAGTAGCGGCTACTATTGCGGCTGATGCAGTTACTTATGCTAAGATGCAAGATGTATCAGCGACGAATAAACTACTTGGAAGAGACAGCGCAGGTGCAGGTATTATTGAAGAAATATCCCCCGCAGATGTGCGAACCATGCTGAACGTCGCTGACGGCGCAACGGAGTACACAGACGCTATGGCACAGGCCGCTAACGACCCTGCTATTACAGGTAACACACTATTAGCGAATGGTAATACCACGGCAATAACGGCCATCAACGCTAAGGCATCGAAGTTCTTCGCCTATCTTTCAGGGAATATGAGTTACAGTTCAGGGGCGACAAAGATAACACATGATTTAACATTGTGGAATGTAGGCTCTGACTTTAGTACAACCAACAATGAATATACTGCTCCGAGAGATGGCTATTATCTCGTAGCGTGTAGTTATTACACGACGACTTCCGTTTCATGGTCTATGTCTAACATCCAAGTATCACCCGCAAGTGGTGGAGGATATGCTATTCGGCTTCGTAGAGGAAGTGCTAACGGCGCAGATACGCAAATATCAGCAGTAATCAAATTGGATGCGGGTGATAAGGTTGCTCACTTCGCTCATGTGGTAAGCAGTACAAGCATAGGGGCGGCTCTCAATACTCTCACTTACTTTCAAATTACGGAGATGCTATGATGACACCACAAGAGATGACAACGGGAATGCACAACGCAGGTTTTACTCAATTCGAGTATGCTGAACACGGTCTGTATTTTATTGACGGCACTATCAACCTCAATGAATGGCCGAGCAGTTGGGGTACACCGCCTACACAAGCCGTCATAAACAGTTGGTAATATGACAATTCTTATCCTTTTCTTGATAGCGTTCATAGCAGGTTTTGTTGCTACATGGTTTGCTACTGTTGATTAAAAGATGAATCAATCCAAAACGCACCGCACTCTTTACATTGAAAGAGATGAATACGTTTACTTTCACCGTCAAGGTATCTCGCCGTTAGGCGATGTGGAATATGCCAATGTGTACACTTACGGCACTTGACCTTTAATCGGTCAATCAATCGTCCCATCTATTCCATGCCTCGACGTGCAATGATGTCATCAATGCGTAGGATAGCATTCGTAACTTCCGCCGCACTCAATACCGCTTGTCGTACAAGTTCTACAGGCTCGATAACACCGAGCGCAAGAACGTCGCATACACCACCGTTCTCGACATCAGGACCAATAGAAGTCTTACCTTCCATCAATTGATGTCTCATTTCAAGAATCGTATCGAGAGGGTCTTGACCAGCATTTTCTGCAATGGTCATAGGAATGCTCTCTAAAGCATCTGCAAAGGCTTCGATAGCCATCTGTGCTCGACCACCCACTTGAGCCGCATGGTTGCGTAGATAGACAGCCATACGAGCGTATGCGTTACCTGCACCAACAACAATCCTATCATTAGCCATGACCAACGATACAACTCCAAGAGCGTCATCAAACCCACGTTCGACTTCTTCAAGTGTGTGCGAAGTAGCACCACGAAGTACGAGTGTTGCTTCCTTACTTTCACCAGTATTATTAGAAACAAACAAATGCCATACATCATTGTGCTTCTCTCTTGTAATGTCGGTTGAAGTGTATGATGAGATGTCATCAACTGTTTGGAAGATGACGCTATCAGTAGCACGTTTTAGCGCACGTATAACTGATTCAGGAGTACGACGTACAGCCATAATTCCATGCTTCTTGAGGAAGGCGCATACGTGGTCGTTTACGCTATCACGTACAAAGACAATACCATGCTTGCCGTCGAATGCTTCTACGATACTCTTTGCATTTGAAATCAAATCAGCCTTACCTGCGGATTTGTATGATGAATAAGACGAAGCATCAATCTGTACCTGTACATTCTCTTCACTCTTTTCAACATCAAGTCCTGTGTTGATAAGCATGAAATGACGATAGGTTTCCTTTTCATCCTCTACTTCAAGTACGAAATCCTTGTTGACAATCACACCACCAAAGAGGTATGAGTCATCAAGCGAACCACCGGGGAACGATACCACACGTACTGATTCAGCACTTCCTGCTTGTTCGACAGCAGACACACATAGTTCTGATACCTTGTCGAGAGCGTTCTCAAGAGTCTTACCAGTAATCGCAGTACGTGCAATCTTAAGGTATTCTTCTCTTCCTTCGGCTAACATAGCAACCTCATTACTTAGGTATGTAGTCGCCATGAGAGATGCCTCGTGATACCCACGACAGATGACGTTAGGGTGTAGACCACGAGCGAAGAGAGATTCTGTGTTACCCAGTAACGCACCTGCTAATACGACAGTACTTGTTGTACCATCGTAGCATAGGTTCTCTTGTGTCTTTGCTACTTCTGCAATCATCTTACCACCGGGATGTGATACGTCTACTTCACGTAGAATGGTTGCGCCATCGTTTGTTACGATAACGTTCCCATGCCCGTCTACAAGCATCTTATCCATACCCATTGGTCCTAACGTGGACTTCACGGTATCAGCAATTGTACGTGCCGCACGTATGTTCATTTGTTGTGCATTTGTTCTTCCTTGTTCCTGTTCTTTTTTCATAGTGTTCACCATTCTACTTCTATATCTACTAATTCTCCCGTGTCTACTGCACGAGAACGAACGTAGCCTTCGCTCTTACCAAATTGATATAGGTCATATGTAAGTTGAGCATCACTTAAGCAATACTTAGCCACCTCATCATATTTCCCTTGCCTCCATGCTTTAGGCGCATCCTCACTATTCATAAGTTTGTTGTCGCTTAAGGTATGCTTAACCAAGTCTTTGAGGCTGGTCATGACTTTCTGTTGTGTCATAGCCGCTTTGTTGACGAGGTTCTTTGTATCAATGACGCTTTCTGTTTTCAGCATATCACCTGCTGTCCAACAGTCCAATGCATCCCGTAATACAGGGAGGTCGAATGCTTTGATGTTATGACCGATAATGACACCGCCCTTCTTGACGTGTGCATCTAAGTCATCACCTAATGTACGAGGGTGTAGTGCCTTTACTGTGGCATCTACAGACAATGATTTGTTACAGTAGATGTTTCCATCCTCTCCGTTCCATGTAGCCACTACTGTAGGCTCGAAAGATGCGGTCTTATCCCATCCCCCTATTTCCCAAGAGTAGTTACCCGTTTCAATATCTAATGCCATTATGTCACTCATTCTTTTCACCCTTTCTTCTGTAGTACATTCTTCCTGAACTCTTCTTTCGATTGAATAATTTCGCCGAGTAGTCCTTGAAGTGCCGTTGCGCTGTACTCTTGCTTACACCTGTGTTAGACATATACATATTCCATATACTCATCTGTAATCTCCAACCATCACCCTCATCATCAATCTCATATGGGGCGCATGCCTTGTATGCTTTGAGCATGTCATCGTGAATCTTTCCTTCCTTAGCCTTACTTCCATTGATTTCAACGGAATCCTCAAGCCAAGCAATGAGGTTTTGGAATAGGTCAATGAGAATCTCGTGAGCCATGTCTACGTGGTCCGCAGTAATCACCCACTTCTCATCAAGAATAGCCATGTGAGTAGCGAAGATACCTAAGTAGTTCTCAACAGCAGGGGTGAACGAAGCAACGATTTCAGACATGCTCGCATCCATGTTGCGAAGCAGGTCGTATATCTCATCAGACGCTTGATACAATGCTGTATCAAAGTCAGGCGCAGGGGTGAACATAGTCCACATCTTTTCCTGTACCAAATCTTCTCTTTCATCTTCGGATAGTTCATCCCATTGGGTGAATGTTATCTCACCCATATCGAGTAGACGGTCCCGCATTCTCTTCTCACTTGTTCTGAAATAATCATACAGGTCATCCTTTGTGTAATCAATTGTTTTGGATTGTTTGAAGAACGTACCAAGCCTACGTGTACTCACTTCTTGTCTTGCGTCCATGTCCCAATGCGCCCAGTAAAGCAGTACACGTTGGAAAATACCCTTAGTCAGAACGTAGTCCTTAACACCCTTCGGTGGGTACGTAGTAATCCATAGCGACACCATAGAAGGACACTCAACCTTGTTGCCCTTCATGTGCTTAACGAGTGTGTTGTTCCCGCTTCCTACAGGGTTACACGCTGTTTGAAGATACAATACAGTCTCTTGACTGTGCTTGTTTGGAGTAAGTAGAATGGAACCTTCATCGAAGTTGATACCCTTACGACCTGCGAGCAAACCCGGTACTGTCTCCATCTCACCAGTAGGCTTTCCATGCTCATCTACAATCTGTTCTGTAGAGCCTATCAGTCCTGCGTCTGTACCTGATGCAAACAACTCGATTGGAATACCGACATTTTCCATAATGTCTCCAACGAAGTTCCATGCAATGGATTTACCAGTCCTTGATGGCTGAATCCAAAAGACGTGAACACGAGGGTCGAGGTGGGTATCACCAGTCGGAATACGAACATATGGTAATGCAAGTTGTCCTTGAATGTAAAAGAATGACAGTAGACCCGGTATCTCATTCTTCATTGATGTTCTTGAGAAGTGCGTAAGATACGCATCCAAAATTGGAAACTTCTGTACTGCTCTATATTCCTTTACTGATGTCATAATTCCACAACCTTTTTCTCTTTGCCGATTTATAAGGCTAAACCTTTTTTCTCCTTGCTTGGCGTACCTCTTCCTCACTTGTTAATACTTTAACGAGTAAACTACGTCGGGTGTCGCCCAACCCTTTTACCTTCTTTAGTGATTCAGGGAATACCATTTCTTCGATACTGCCGCATTGTTCTAACAAGCGTTCAGCAATCTCCCTCCCAATGGAGGGTACAGCCAACAGCATATCCAAACGGATGTCATTAGACGAGACACGGCGTAGTGCGTGTGCGCCATGCTTGCTCGCTGGCTTGTGGAGTTTGTCATGTAGTTTCACTACAAACATTGCCGCCTCACTTAGATTAGGCGTGTAGAATACTTGGCACTCAAAGTCAGACATAACTCTCGCTATCGTACCCATGAGTTCATTTTGTATTCGTGAATATGTAACCTTCTTACCATTCTTCTTTGCCATTGCAACGTACTTGTCAATGGACCCGTGAACGACTAAGAAGAATCGTTCGTAATTGGCATCCATGTTATCGAGTTGTCGCCATAGATGACCGTTGTGTGATGATTGGAATAGGTCGCCAATACTCTTCGCTTCTACAAGCGCACCACCAAGTAAGTAGTCTCCAACAAGCAATGGCTTACGGACTATGTTCAGCCCCGCCTTCGTTGCTCGTCGCTCTATGGACTCGCATAGGCTTCCTCTCTCATTGCTATCAATTATCAAATCAGGCTTAGGCATTATTCTTCCTCCTTTATTGGTATGTTGCTTCTAACATGATTCACACAGTAAACACTTCGTTGTGTACGAAACTGTCTGCATCTTTTCTTTCCACCAGTTCTTAGCGATTTACATTGATACTTCTTTTTTACTTCATCCTTTTGTTTACAGACGTAGCATATACGTAAATAACCCTCAAAGTATCTATCGGGCTTTACGGTTCCTCTATACTGTCCACAAACGGTACACGGTACAGATGGCATCACATTACCCCCGTTCCGTCGTGATAATTACACTTACCGACACATAGACCTTCTTGGTAAAGTGTGGTACAGGAAGCATGAGTATGCCCCGCCTTGACAATATGACCAACTCGCATGGCGGTATAGTCACGGTCAAAGTCCACCCAGTTCTGTTGAGAGCATATGTCAACAATAGATGGAACATGAGTCAATCGTTCTTCTTCTGTCACCTTCCAAGCAGGGAAGAACATTCTAAATCTATCAGCAAGGAATGACACGAAGTGATACCTTGCTCTATCAGTAGGGTTACCACCGTTCATTGCCGCTTGCGCTAAACATGGTAAGATATGTATGTCATCATACGCTACAGTAGGTAAATCAACAGGCTTGATGTCTGTCATTGTCATCAATGGGCTTTGTATAATTTCAAAGTCAAGTCGTTCTCCACCCATACTGATGTAACCAGTATGTGGAACCATCGCCTTATCCATCAGACCATCATACGTTAGTGTAGTAAGTTCTTCACTTGTTAGTGGTATAGTCCAGCAATCTCTCTTTGCATTGAATGAGTTGGGAATGCGTATCATACCGCTTGTATCAAACGCTACTGTAGGGTCGTTACAGCGGAAAGGACTCAAGACCTTCTCCCACTTGTTGATGAGTACTCTCCCTGAATACTTTACCCGTGAAAGTTCAGAACCATCGGCGGGTTCAATTGTTTCTGAAAGAGGAACCCATACGTGAAAACCTCCACCAGTAAACCATACGAAGTGTTCTATGTTGTTATCCGATAGGTGTCGGTGTAGACTGATTACTTCGGAGTGTGGTATCTCAAAGGGTACATCAACACCACGATTCTTGAAATCCTTACAGTCGAAGTCCATTACAAAGTGGTGTATTCGTGGAGTGTTGTAATCAACACGATGATGCTTAGGGGCTTGTGTTTCATTGTAACCATAAGCCGTGAAGTATACGTTACCACTTCCGTTCTTGCCACGCCAATACTGTTGTAGTTCATCGCTATCCTTTACAATTCGTCGCCACCCACGTTCACCATTAGCAGGTAATTCCAAGACCTCTCTTGGAAAGTCAATAGGCACGAACGGCATGTAATCACCGGAATGCTCGTAGGAAGTCGTCTAAGTCTTGTTTCAATTTATCCATTGTATCTAAGATTTCATCGTCTTTAAGATAACGTGCATGAATAGTGTATAGAATATCGAGAGGACCAACCGTATCAGGGAAGCCTGTCTCTTCATCTAACCATGAATCAATCGTAGTTTGTCTGTATGATGTACGAATGAAAGGAACCCTGTTAGGTAAGTTACCATTCTCTTTGACTATGATTCTTATCGAATAGTCATCATCTAAAAATTCCTCTAAGAAACGTTGTATTGCTAATCCTTGTGCTTTCATTATATCTCCTCCTTTATGTTGTCTAAGTAGTCATCGGTGAGCGACCAAAATTCACAGTCGCTTTTGTAATCACACCAATTGCATTTTAGTTTCTGTTCCTCCATTGGAACTCCTTTTTTCAATCTTCCTAAGAATGGGTCAGGTGGAAACTCCATGTTCAGATGAGCCTTCACTAACTTGACGAGATTGTTTTCTACGCTACGCATAGCCAACTTACCCTTCTTATCAGTAGCAGACTCATAGTGCAACTTCGCACCAGTCCCGCCTTCTATGCCCCCACCCGGAAACTCCCATCCCCAATGGGTGATAGGGAGTAGTTCATGGTGTGGACTGTTCTCCAACATCATCTTGTAGAATGCCATCTCCTTACGCATGTTTCCCGGCTTGCTACTGTTGTACTTACCAGTCTTTAATTCCATTAGAGCAAAGCCGTTCTCTTCGCTTTTGAAGAGTGTATCAATGAATCCTGATAGATGAACAGGTATAGGCTCATCATCAACGATGACATACCTATTGCCGTGAATGTTTGACTCCACACCTACAGGTCGCCAGTCTTTACCCTTAGTAGCAAGTAACCGTCTGAACTGCCAATCAAGCCATTGTTGAATCTGTTCCTCTTCACCGAACTCATACGGTTCAGGAGGGGTGGGCGCAGATGATAGGAAGAGTTCTCTCGCAGTATCTATATCTTCTGTACGTAGTATCTCGCTTTCCTGTTGGCTTGTGAAGTTACCCCAAAACCATTCCATGAGGTCGTGGACATTCAATCCACGAGTGTGATAATAACGGCTCTCGCCTCGTAGTCCCTTGAACTTCTCAAGATAGTATTGATGACGACACCAGCCGAATGTACCCATGCTTGACTTTGTGATACGGAGAATCTTGTCTTGGTCCTCCTTTGGATTCCATGCGTATGTACTACGCTTGTACCAGTCCACTTCTTCTGTGTGGCCTGTCTCCTCCCCGTACTCGTCTATCAATTGACGACTATCATCACCAGTAGGATTCCATCTCATTATTCTTCTTCCTCCTGCAATTGAAAGGGGGCTGGTTTCCAATTAGCAGGAAACATGCCACGAGAAAACGTATTAGTGTCGTTGGGATGAGAGGCTTCCCTCACTTGTTTTAGCCACTTGTTGTGAGGTAAGTCCATTTGTTCAATTTCAATTAACTTCTGTAGGTACACGGCTAAGTCCATTGCTTCTTCTTGTGCGTGTATGAGCCACTTAAGACGAGATAGTTTCTCATCCTCCATACTCACCCCGTACTTTGCAAGGCCGACCTGCGCTCGTTGTTGTATTTTCTCGCATACTTCATCTTCTATTCTACTCATCTCATCATCTCCATATGTGTCTTAGTTTGTTGTTCGGGTCAAGTACCTTTATGGAATTGATTGTCTTATCCTCCAAGGTAATTATTCGTGAATTGATTGTAGCCATCCTTGAGTCAACCATCATCTTAACATCGACTTCCAAATCACCATCTCTTCGTCGCTCGATTTCATCTATCTTAGTCGATACTTCGGCTTGTACGATAGTACCTATGTATGATATTTTACTCTCTAAAGTAGCCAAGCGGTCCTCGATTGCTTGCATACCATTCTGAATATTGGTGAACACCTTTGTCATTTGAGCAGTAAACGTCCTCTTATCCCTACAATCAAAACACAATTTGTTTGGGTCTGTATTCGTAGAAGGGGTGAATATCCCTGAACATACTATACACTTCTTTTCAAGCGTCATCGTATTCACCATCCTCGATTAGTGATGCAATACTCATTGTCTCCATCGCTGTACAGATTTGTACAAGGACCTTCGTAAGAGTGAGCCTCATTTGTATTCTGCTGTTACCTTCTTTCATTGCATCCACGATACCCTTCACCGCTACATCTAATGTATCGAGTGTGTGTAAAGCGGATTCTCTTAGTCGTTCTATTTTGACTAATACCTTCTTCGTTTCATCCATCATATATTCCCCCTGTATTTTCTTCGCTTGTTATTGAACCCAATGCTCTCGGTGACCTCTCGGTTCTCCTTCTCGAAATCATATAATCGTTTCTGATTCGTAGGAGTCATATCGAAAAACTCATTTAGTTTCGTTTGTCGCATGACCTTTCCACCGCAGTTACAGCAATACTTTACTGATGAATTTACCGTCTGCGTTTCTTGTACCTTTTTCCAAAATTTCCATTTACTCATTTTAATCACTCATTGTTTTTTCTAAAGTCTGATTGGGCGCATATCCAAGTGAAACAATTCTCACACAAATAGTGTGTTATATCCTTTGCCTTGAGTTCAAAGAAATCATTCAAACCCTTCTTAGGGCAAAGAGAACATTGCATGGGAATATCTGTAGTCTTGTGTATAAACTTTTTATTTTTCGCCGCATCTGTTTGTGTCCAATCTTTTTTCATTTTATTACCATCCATATTTTTTAGGAACTCTCATTGCTGTTACTGCATCCAAATCCCAGTTGAGGGTTTCGTATACTGATTTGATTTTTGAACGCACCCACTTCTCTACTACAGTAGACCAGTCGATGTCGTAATCCTCAAGTTGATTTACATTCTCGTATGCTATTACATTGGTGAGAGGTTGCCCTTCGGGTACACCGTTTACGAATACCCACTTGATACTGTCTCCCTTGTTGAAGTCAGTCTTGAGGTATTGGTTAGAGTATCTCGCCGCCTTAGCAGGGTTGGGTACAACCTTGTCATACTCATGTAGTTTCTTATTTATGCGACCACTTGAAGCAATCTCATCAACAGACTTACCACCCTTGTACAGATTCGTAACAGCAGGTCTAACATTGTTGTACACCTCATTCTCATCAGCACCAGTAGCAATCAACTCAAACGCTGATGAAAGAATCTCCTTCGTTACCGCAGGGGCGTTGGATGCCTTAAGTGAGTAACCAGTTACTTTCATCTTACCTTTATCTTCCAAAGGCCATGATATGAGTCCGAAGTTTCTGTTCTTCGTATTGGCTGTAAACCAGTATGGGAAGAACGCTTCAAACTCGACATCAAGATACGCCAAGTTCAATTCATTCTGTGAGATACCTGTGAGCGTTTCACATAGAGGGTGTGCATCATCAAATGGTACTTGCACATACACGGAGTCCGTGTGTCCTGCAAGAGCCTTGTAGCCACGCTTCTCACACTCATCAACGAGCATGGTGATAGACTTGCGACCAAGATATGTAATGGATGATGCAATGGCATAACTACTCCATTGACCGCCAATCTTACGGCTTCCTGTCATTCCATAGAGAGCGTTTACTGCAACCTTTACAGCCATCTGTAACATGTTGTAACCGAGTTTCTCATCTGCATCAGTTGCTTCCTTCATCATTGTCTTGTATTGCTTTCTCAAGGCAAGTAGTTCCTTGACAACCTTCGGGAACAGTCCCTCCTTTGATTGGTCCCAATGGAATGTACCACCAGTACCATGAATGTATGTACCGTCCTTCTCTCGCTTAGGAGGTATGATGAGTGTAAGTATTCCTTCTCCACCCTCATCAACGAGGGTCGTCCAACACAGGTTGGCGGAGAGGATAATGTTAGGATATAGTGAAGCGAAATCCATGAGAGCGACGTTCTCATGACGACCCGGTACAGGTTGCATAACCCATGCCGCTTCCAATTCAGGTCGTTCTTGTATGAATGATGAAGGGGCTTTGAGTTCGGTACGTCGTCCTATCAATCCCCTGAAGTATCGAGTAACCTTGTGTGTACTTCCAAACTGCACACCGCAGACTTTCTGCAATGCGAAGTGGAAATTAGTACAGTTAAGTTTGTCATCACAATCACGCAAGAGTGTTGTATCGACAAGACAGTAATCAACGAAGTCATCATAGTAATCAGTCCATCCATTGAATACAGTCATACCCTCAATGTCATTTGTTAGTTTACCTCCGAAACCAAGTTCCTTAGCGAACCAATCGAGTTTACGTGATTGTGCTTGACCCTTACCGGACTTTTGCCATATGCCCTCAAAGCCACTTCCATCAGTCCATTGAGCCGCAGTATCAAACACCAGTCGCCCCTTGATAGGTTGACGTGTACTCTTGTACCCACTCCCATCTTTGGGGGGTGCAACGAATATGTTGAGTGGTGACATGCGCCCACGTTCAGCACCAAGCCTTCGGTGTAGATGTGGTAAGTCAGCCCAATGTCCTGCATGAGCAATAAGCATATCAGGGTCACGTTCCTCAAGGAACGTCAAGAAACCATCATGCATCTCATGCTCGTTAGCATATGTACGTAGTTCATAACCACCATACCTATCAATAAACTCGGTCTTACGAGTCGTATTGTGTATGCTGTCTCTACTCCATGCAAAGACAACGGGAGTACGAAGGTCGCTGTCTACAACAGCCATGACCGTTGTAAAGTCGTCATCATCATTCGGGTTCCATTCAAGGTCGAAGTACCACTTACGAGGATGGAAGTCAGGTATCTCATCAGGATAGTTTGTCAGAAGAATCTGGTCAAGGTAATTGACATCAGCCTCGTATGTCCAACGTGGACACTTATCCTTTAACTCCCAAAGTAAGTTGGGATGTGATACTGTAACCTTCCATAGATTCTGATTGTGTAATCCCTTCGCTGAAATGTCATAATGTATTTCTGCACCGAGTCTTTGAATGCGACGTAGTACATGAGTAGGGGATGCTTGGTCAACCCAACAGAAGGGCTGTACATAGTCATCATCCTCACTCATGATGTATCGCTCATGCAATACACCATCAGCACCCCTGCGCCTCTCGTAGAGAACGGGAGGGTCTGATGGGGATTCGGAGAACCAATCAATTATCATTCATCTCCCTCATCTATAATCACAAGTAAAGTATTATCTTGGTCGAAGATAATCGGTGTA
>Ga0187217_1000197_pt1 | contig 24469 bp, 24 predicted proteins | sample 15SPOviralmetaG_FD_130165 | JGI IMG/M metagenome (GOLD analysis project Ga0187217, IMG submission 130165) | Marine viral communities from the oligotrophic San Pedro Time Series (SPOT) site, San Pedro Channel, CA, USA - 15 SPOT_SRF_2010-09-15... | ecosystem: Environmental > Aquatic > Marine >... | reverse complement strand
CCTATAAGCCGAAATCTATTTTGATACTAATGGTATCAGGATTTTATTGGCCTCGTAGCTCAGGGGATAGAGCACAGGTTTCCTAAACCTGGTGTCGCAGGTTCGAATCCTGCCGAGGCCGCTATCAATTAAAACGTATTTTTAAATCTTTATTTATATTAGAAAAAACTATTTTTTTAAACTCATCATGAATACCAGTATTTGAGGCTATTAATAAATTTGATGCTAACGTTGGAAACTCATCTTTTTCATCAACCACCTTTCCACCAGCTTCTTTCAAAATTAAGCTAGCGCCAAGCGTGTCCCATGGTTTCATAAAGAATTCAAAATATGCATCAAACTTATTATCAGCAATCCAACACACATCTAAGGCTGCACTTCCAAATCTTCTTACTCCACCACAAGATCTCAATACTGCTTCAAAAGTAGTTATATACTGTTCGGAATTATTAACTCTATCATATGGAAAACCTGTTGCGACTATTGCTTTCTGCATTGTAGTTTTCTTTACAATCTCTAATTTTTTTCCATTTTTATATGCACCATTATCTTTATACCCTTCGTATAAAATATTGTTATAAATATCTAAAACATATACCTGGGTAGGTTGATTTTCTTCTAATAGCATCAAGGTAATAGCAACCTGTGGAATGTTGTTTGCATAATTTACAGTGCCATCAAGAGGATCAATAATCCAAATTCTTTGTGCATCAGAGTTTATTGTTTCCGATTCTTCAGAAATAATTCCATCATTTGGGAAGTGCTTTGTAATAGCATTTATTAAAATTTCTTCTGATTTTAAATCTGCCTCTGTAACTAAATCAACCTCGTGAAGCTTGGAAAATACTTCAACACCTTCTTTCAATTCTTTAATTACTGATGCAGCTTCATGTATGGCACTTTTTAGTTCGTGTATGTCAAAATCTTGATTCATTATTTATACAGAATGTTGTTTGCCAGAGTTAATATAGTCTTGAGCATAGATACCTGCTCTAGATATTGATTTTAATTCAAGCCATGTAAATGGATTTTCTGAATTATTTCTTACATAATCTAAAAATATTTGCAATGACTCTTTATGACCCTTACCAGATGAAAATACTTTGCTTTTATCTTGATTACCTTCTAGGTATCTAAGTAACTGAAAATCTTCTACAATATATGAATTTCCACTTCCGTGAACTTCTATTCTCTCTTTAACAAGACTTTGGTTTGTTTCTGAAAAGTACTGAATAGATGCATGGGAACCATTAGCAAAATTTATATTAATAAACACTTGGTTTTCATTCACTTCATTATTTTCCTTATCAATTGGTGCAGACGAAGAAATACTTTGAGGTAATGAATCAAACAAATAACAAGCAAGGTCAATTGCATGTATAGCTTCACCAACAACTCTTCCACCGCCAATTTCTTTAATGTTTGTCCAGTGATCTTTATCAAGTGGGGGAACACTAAATCTAAAGGATATAGAGTTTGCTGGATTTTGAATTAATTTATGTTTTATAAACTGGGTTGCTTCAGAGAACCTTCTATTAAAACCAATAAATAACTTTGGATTATCGGCATTATATATAGCCTCTTCTATTTCCACTAAAGAGTCGTTTGTTAATGCTAGGGGTTTTTCAACATAGATAGCTTTACCTTTACTTAATGCTTTTATGACAAGTTCTGCATGGTTGAAGTGAGGCGTTAGTATCAACACCGCATCTATCTCAGGTGAGTTAAGTATTGCTTCCTCTGTTGTATATTTATTTTTAATTTTAAAATTAGTTGCTAAAGATTGAGCTGATAATCCAGTTGAAGAAGCTACACCCAAGACTTGACAGTCTTTTTTTAATTCTTTAAGAATGGGCATTATCGTAGTTGAGGCAAAATTACCTGCGCCTAATATACCTAAATTTACTTTACTAGTTGTAGGCTCCAGATCTACATCTGGTGTAAATTCAATTTTTGGTTCAGATTTAATATCGTATCTTAAAACTACCGATAGAGGCTTGGTCTCCTCCATAAATTTCTTATAAACAGAAGGAGCCTCATCGAAACTTACTTCCTCAGATACAAGATCAAGAAGATGTATCTGGCCTTGAGACAAAAGTTTTATAAAAGCTTCAAAATTTCTATTCTCCGTCCACCTTACATACTCGATTGGATAGTCTTTACCTAAAACTTCATACTGTTTGTCATAGCGTCCAGGTCCGTATGATTTAGATACAACAAGTTCTAACTCTTTATAATAAAATTCATTTCTAGAAATATTTAAAGGTATATCACCCACAACGACAATTTTTGCCTTATTTCTAGCAATTTTAGTAGCCACTTCAATAGGTTCATTACTTGATGTAGCTGCTGTAATTATTACTGAATCAACATTTTGAATGCTTGCTTTTTCAATAGATGTAAAGAAATTTTTATTTCCTTCCGTTCTTTCTTCATCTGGATCAATACCAATTACTTCAGAGCCCTGGGCTTCAGCTAGTCTACAAACTAACTGACCTACAATTCCTAAACCTATTACAACAACTCTTGAACCTAAGCTAGTCTCAGAAAGCCTGAGGCCATGTAACGCTATACTTCCAAGTACTGTAAATGCAGATTCTTTAATATCAGTATTATCTGGTATTCGTACGCAAAGATTCTGGTTAACGGATACATACTCTGCATGATTACCATTAGACACAACCATATCTCCTACATGAAAACCACTTACACCTTTACCAGTTTGTACAACTTCCCCTGCTGAACTGTATCCAAGTTGAAGTGGGATTAAGTTTTTTGGAAATACTGCATTCCACACTGCTTTTACACCATCATTTTTTAACAAATTAAGACCTTTTTCAATATTTGAACTATTTTGAAGTTTTTCTCCAACAGAAGTATTCGCAACCTCAATTGCAGCTAACTCTGTTCCAGAAGATACAACTGAGTAATGATTCTTGATTAATACTTCTCCGGGACCAGGTTTAGGAATAGGTGTATCTAGAAGAATTGGATCGGGGTTGTTTTTTTCAACTACTAATTGTTTCATTTATTTCCTGCATGTTAATGATAACTAATTTACCTCTGTAATTAAGGGGGACGTTAAATTTATAGTCTTTTCATCGACTGTTTTAATTCGCAGGGACCCATCTTCATTAACGTCTTCTGCCCAACCTCTACCCTCTGGGTACTCAACTAATTTTCCTATCGTCTGTAATCGTGACTTGTACTCATTAAGATCAAATTTATTTTCTTTGATAATCTCTTCAAGTTGTGTTGCCCAATTTTTAGCATCATCTTTTAATTTGGCCTCATCTTGAAAGGAATTAAATAAAGAGCCTGCATTTGGAACTGGAGGAGTTTCCCAAAAATAGTTGACACCCATTCCAATACAAATTTTATCTTGCACTTTTTCAACCAAGATACCTCCAACTTTTTTTTCATTAAAAATGATATCGTTCGGCCATTTCAGTGTTAGGTCAATGTCTTGAAAAACATTTACAAATGCAAACCCGGCTACTAATGGAATAAGCGTGTGGGATATTTTTATATGCTCTTCAAATAAGGCAAGCGAACATGCTATTGCCTGGTCTGAATTCAGCCACTCTCTATTGGATGTTCCTTTTCCTTTTTCTTGAGAAAAACTAGTAACAAAAATTGGTTCGGAACTTAATTCTTTTAGTGCAAATTCCTGAGTATTGTAAATGGAATCGAAAAAAAAGGTTTTCATGTTGTTACTTCTTTACATATATATAGGTCAAATACATACATTAACAATAAACAGGAAAGATGGGCATGTCAGACGAAAATTTAGCTGAAATTCGTAATGAAAAAGCCAAAAAAGTACAACATCCAAAGGGTAAATTAACTGCGTATGAAAGGTTAGAACTTTTATTAGATGAGGATTCATTTTCAGAGATAGATCAACATGTTGCATCCGAGGAGAATCCTGAAGGTGAAGCAGTTATTACAGGTACGGGAACGATACACGGAAGACCTGTTTTTGTATTTAGTGAAGACTTCTCAGTTATGGGCGGAAGTCTTGGCGAAGTTGTTGCTAAAAAAATTCTAAAAATTATGGACCATGCATTAGAAGCAAGGGCACCGATAATTGGAATTAAAGACTCAGGTGGAGCAAGAATACAGGAAGGAATTTCATCACTTTATGGATATGCACAGATATTTAAAAAAAATGTTGAAGCATCAGGAAAAGTTCCTCAGGTATCAATTGTTGTAGGACCATCTGCTGGAGGAGCCGTCTATAGCCCGGCACTTACCGACTTTATTTTTCAAGTCCAAGAAATTGGACAATTATACGTGACTGGACCTGCTGTTGTAAAGACTGTGACCGGAGAGGATGTTACTTTTGAAGAACTTGGTGGGGTTGAAGCTCATGGAACTAAGTCTGGAGTCTCTCATCAAATCTGTGAATCTGAAAATCAAGCTTTTGAAGAAGTTAGATACTTAATGAGTTTTTTACCTCAGTCATCTTCACAAAAACCGCCGATGTTTATAACTGAAGATGAATCAACAAGAATGATTGAGTCGTTAGATTCTTTTGTTCCAGAAAATAGAAATCAACCCTACGATATGGAGAAAATTATTTCAGATATTGTTGATGACGGTGAACATTATCCAATACAGAGTAACTATGCTCCAAATATTATTACTAGTTTTGCAAGAATGAATGGAAACACACTAGGTATTATTGCAAATCAACCAATGGAGCTTGCTGGTGTATTGGATATTAAAGCATCAGAAAAAGCAGCTAGATTTGTTAGGTTCTGTGATGCATTTAATGTACCACTTTTAACATTAGTAGATGTTCCTGGATTTCTTCCAGGGGTAGAACAAGAACATGGTGGAATAATAAGAAGCGGTGCAAAATTATTGTATGCATATTCAGAAGCAACTGTTCCAAGAGTATGTGTTGTTGTGAGAAAAGCCTATGGGGGTGCCTACATAGTTATGGATTCAATAGGCCTTGGTGCTGATAAATTATTTGCATGGCCTAGTGGTGAGATTGCAGTTATGGGAGCAGAAGGTGCAGTTGATATAATCCATAGAAGAGAACTTGCTGCTGCAGAAGATAAAGAATCACACAAAGCAAGATTAGTTGAAGAATACAATGAGAAGTTCAGTAATCCTGATATTGCAGCTCAATTAGGGCTGATTGATAATATTATAAAACCAAGTGAAACAAGAAAAATTGTTATAGATTCTTTTAAAGATTTAATAAACAAAGGTGAGTTAGGAGATAAACATGGAAACATTCCCCTCTAAAAATATTGCAATAAGTTGGGTTGAAAAAGGAAGTCTTACCAGAAATTTATTTCTTTCTTTAGGATTTGCAATAGTTACAGCATTAAGTGCCCAAATTAGACTTGTAATACCTATTTCTCCAGTACCCATAACTGGACAAACATTTGTAGTACTCCTTGCTGGTCTAGTATTAGGAAGTACATTTGGTGCTGTGAGTATGCTGATGTACTTGTTTATTGGGATGTCTGGTCTACCTTTTTTCTCTGCAGGAGTAGCTGGACTAGCAATTTTAAAAAGCCCAACAATTGGATATATTATTGGTTTCTTTTTAGCAGCTAATGTAATAGGCAGGTTTGCAAATAAACCGATACTTGGAATAGCACTTGGTTCAGTTCTGATTTATATTTGTGGAGTAGTTGGCCTTATGCTCATTCTTAATGTAACAGTATCAAATGCAATCACTATAGGTGTAGTTCCTTTCATAATCGGTGATGCAATTAAATCGATAATGGCAATAGGAGTAGCTTACAAACTGAAATAACTATGAGTCAAAAAAGAATCCTTATTGCTAATCGTGGTGAAATTGCATTACGAATAATAAGATCCGCCAAAGAAATGGATCTTTATACCATTGCGGTGTATTCGGATGCAGATGAGGATTCACTTCATGTAAAGAGAGCCGATGAGTCATATTATCTTGGTGCATCTCTTCCAGCTGATAGTTATAGAAATTTAAAAAAACTTGTAAAAGCGGCAGTTGATACAAAAGCAGACTTGGTACATCCTGGATATGGTTTTCTTGCTGAAAATGCAGATTTTGCAAAAGCTATAGAAAAAAAGGGCATATCTTGGATAGGTCCTAAACCGGAGACTATTAAGTCTATGGGAGACAAGATTGAGTCAAGAAAATTAGTGACAAAACTTGGGTTGAACCCTGTACCTGGTCAATTGAAACCTTCTCGTCTAAAAAGAGATGCCATTAAAGACGCTGCAAGTTTTGGCTACCCAGTTGCATTAAAAGCAGCTCATGGTGGTGGTGGAAAAGGACTTAGAATTGTACATAATGAAACTGAGCTTCTGGAAAATTTTGAAATTGTTAAAAGGGAAAGTGAAGCTTATTTTGGTTCTGATCAAATCTATGTTGAGAAATTTATAAAACCCGCAAGACATGTAGAAACCCAAATCCTTGCTGACAAACATGGAAATGTCCTTTATCTAGGAGAGAGAGATTGTTCTCTTCAAAGAAGAAATCAAAAACTTATTGAAGAAAGCCCACCTGCATGGCTTTCTGATTATGGCAGAGAAAAATTGAAAGAATATACATTGAAGATAGCCTCTAATTCTGGATATATAAATGCAGGCACCGTTGAGTTTTTGGCTGATAGTGATGAGAATTTTTATTTCCTAGAAATGAATACCAGGCTTCAAGTAGAACATACTGTTACAGAGATGAGGTATGGTCTTGATTTAGTAAAAGAACAAATAAAGATAGCTCTTGGGAATTCAATTGAGGATTACGAACTAGAGGCACGAGGTCATAGTATTGAATTCAGAATTAATGCTGAAGACCCATCAAATAACTTCCTACCAACTCCAGGAACCATCACTGAATATAGAGAGCCAACAGGAAATGGTGTAAGAGTTGACGGATGGGCAAGAACAGGAACTCAGATTACTCACTTCTATGACAATTTGATTTCAAAATTAATTGTCTGGGGTGTGTCAAGAGAAGAGGCTCGGTCTAAAGGAATTAGATGCCTAGAAGAGTATGTAATAGGTGGAATACCAACAACTATCAACGTATTGGCTGATATTTTAAAAACAAAAGAGTTTGTCAATAGCCAGATTCATGTAAAGTTTCTTGAGGAAAATTTTGAAATCAGGGAACTTGAAGAGGATGAAGTAATCTCTGACAGGCCAAATAAAGTTAATATTTCTCTTGAGGATTCTGCTAATCCTACACTTGCACCGCAAAGACCAAAAAAAATTGGAATGGACTTAACAGGAAGTATTAAAAATCCCGGTCTTATTTTTGCAGAAATGCAGGGAACTATTATGGAGACCATGACGAAGCAAGGGAAAAAAGTTAAGAAAGGTGACTCCTTATTTGTTCTAGAAGCAATGAAGATGGAAAATGTAATTACCTCGCCAATTGATGGCGTTATAAAAACATTTAATATTACAAAAGGTCAAGCTGTTAAAAAAGATGATTTACTTGTTGAAATAGAAGTAAGGTTCTAATGATATTTGGTATAGGAGTAGACCAAGTTGATTTAAATAGAGTGAGAAAACTTCTAGCCAAATCCCAATCTAAATTTGAAAAAAGATGCTTTACAGAAAATGAAGTAATTTACGCAAATAGGTTTGCTGATCCGTCAAAAAGATTAGGAGCCAGATTTGCTGCGAAAGAAGCTGTAATGAAATCACTAGGTAAAGGCTGGAGGCAGCTCAATTGGAAAGATATAGAGATTACCGGTGGTGGAAAACCAGAAATAATCTTACATGGAAAAGCAAGAGAACTTGCTACAAAATCAAAAATTGATACTGTGCATGTATCTTTATCCCATGAAAAAAATAGTGCCATCGCCTTTGTAGTATCGGAAGTCTCTAATTGAACTGGGTAGCAATGTTTCCGGGGCAAGGATCCCAACAAGTTGGAATGGGCGAAGAGCTACTAGATATATATCCAAATTTATTAATTAAGGAATTTGAAGAGGCACTTAATTGGTCTCTGAAAGATGTAGTTTTAACAAATGACAAAGAAGAGATAACAAAAACTAATATTGCTCAACCTTATATTTTTGCTATTTCCTACTGTTATGGACTTGAAGCAATTAAGAAATTTGGGAATCCGAGAGTAGCAATTGGTCACTCTCTTGGAGAGTACACTGCCCTAGCTTTAGGAGAATATATAACATTTAGTGATGCGCTAAAAATAATTTCGGTAAGAGGGAACGCTATGCAAAAGGCAGTTGAAAACTCTGGCACAACTATGGCAGCAGTATTATCTTCTGAATTAGATAAAACTGTGAATTCAGTTTCAGAATTAAAGGTGCAGGGTATTGAAATAAATATCTCAAACTACAATGATGCAACACAAATTGTTATTAGTGGAAAATATGAAGATATTGACTATTTAAAGTCTAATCCCAAAGCATTAAATGCAAAACGAGTAATTCCTCTTGATGTTGCAGGTGCATTTCACTCTCCTGTTGTAACCCCAGCCAAAAAAGATGTTGAGGAAGTATTAGAAAATATAGAGTTTAAGCCTGGTAAATTCAATGTATATATGAATATTGATGCTGAATTGGTTGAATTATCAAATGTAAAAGAACGTTTAACAAACCAAATAGACAATAGTGTCTTGTTTCATAAGCAAATATTAACGATTGAAAAAGAGGAAAGTCCAGAATATTGGTATCATATCGGTCCAGGAAATGTAACTGCTGGGATGGTTAAAAAGTCTATATCTAGTAAGAGAATAGGAATTATTAATTCGTTAGACTCTTTAAATATAATTTGAACTAGGAGTTTTTTTGAAATCAACAATTACTGGTTGGGGGAAATGTTCGCCTGACAATATTATGACAAATGATGATTTGGCTGTGTTTGTTGATACTTCAGATGAATGGATTCAGCAGAGAACGGGAATCCAAGAAAGAAGATTTTGTCATGTTAACAACTCTGATATGGCCTCTGTTGCTGGACAACATGCTATTGCTTGTGCAGGTTTAACTCCCGAAGATATTGATGTCGTAATTTTAGCTACATGTACTCCTGATAGTATTGTTCCATCAGCAGCTGCGCATGTTCAGAAAAAAATTGGTGCTACCAATGCTTCTGTTTATGACATTAATGCTGCTTGTGCAGGATTTGTTTATGCGCTTGAACAAGGAAAAGCTTTTGTTGAAAGTGGATTGTATAAGCGAGCTCTTGTAATTGGTTCAGAACACATTACATGGTTATTAGATTGGTCAGATAGAAATACTGCAGTTCTATTTGGTGATGGTGCAGGTGCAGTAGTAGTTGAAGAAAGTAAAGACCCATCTGAAGGTGAAATATACTCATTTGTAAATGGTTTAAGTTCTGACAAACTTGATATATTAGAAATACCTAACTTTGGTTCGGCAATGGATAGGTTTAAAAATGATGAGGCCGCTAAGGTTACATGGACATTTGATGGACCAGAAATTTTTAAAGGTGGAATTAGAGCGATGGCCAATTCCTCAAGTGAAGTTATTGAAAAATCTGGACTAAGTAAAGAAGATATAGATATCCTTATTCCACATCAAGCAAATTTAAGAATAATTGAAGGACTTGAAAAAACTTTAAAGCTTCCTAAAGCTACAACAATAAAAAAAGTTCACAAATATGGAAATACCTCCGCTGCATCAATCCCAACTGCATTAGTAGACGCCTTAGAGGCTGGGGAAATTAAAGGTGGGGAAACAGCTGTGTTTACTGCAGTTGGAGCTGGTCTTTCGTGGGGTGCCTGTGCTCTTCGTTTTGGAGAAAGAACAACTCCAATTAATACCTCAGATGCAAAATTACCTGATTTTGACGGAAAGGCTGTAGATACAATTAGAAAAGCTATTGAATATCAAATTCCTGAAAAATCAGATCTTATATGAGAACAGTTTTAGTAACCGGTGGATCTAGAGGTATTGGTAAAGCAATATCGATTACTCTTGGTAAAAATTATCATATTGTGGTTGGTTATGTTAATTCCGAAGAAAAAGCAGCTGAAGTAGTGAGTGAGATTATAGAAAACGGCGGAAGTGCAAACAATATTGAGATTGATATTTCCAGTAAGAAGTCAGTTGATAAAGCGTTTACAACTATTGAAGAGACTTATGGCTCTGTTGATATCTTGATAAATAATGCAGGAATAACTAAAGATAATATATTACCCCGTATGAAAGAAGATGAGTGGACAGATGTTATTCAAACAAACCTAACTGGAAGTTTTTATACAGCTCAAAGAGCTACTAAACAAATGATAAAAAATAAATGGGGTAGGATTGTTTTTATATCATCTGTGGTTGGAATATCTGGAAACCAAGGTCAAGCAAATTACGCAGCATCAAAAGCAGGTCTTATAGGGCTTGCTAAATCTATAAGCAAAGAATTAGGTTCAAGAAATATAACATCCAATGTTGTAGCTCCTGGTTACATTGAGACAGATATGACATCTTTTCTTGATGATGAAAATAAGGAAAATATTATAGAGCAACTTTCAATTAAACGCATAGGAAAGCCAGAAGATATATCAAATGTGGTAGCTTTTTTATGTGATGATGAGTCAGAATATATAACAGGACAAGTAATACCTGTAGACGGTGGTTTAACCACATAATTGGGGGGAATTATGGAATTAAATGAAGTTTTTGAAAAAGTAAAAGGCCTATTTGTTGAAGACCTTGGAATTGACGAGTCTAAAGTAACTATGGAAGCCAAACTCGAAGAAGATTTAGAAATTGACTCATTAGGCATTGTTGAAGTTGTTATGGCATTTGAAGACGAGTTTGAAATAGAAATAGATGATGATGAACTAGCAGATGTTTCAACTGTCGGGCAAGCTGTTAATTTACTTCACTCAAAAATATAATTTAAATCATGTCTAAAAGACGTGTTGTCGTAACCGGTCTTGGAACAATCAATCCACTAGGTAATAACGTTTCTGATACGTGGAATAATCTTATTAATGGTGTTTCTGGAATTGATTATATAAGTTCATTTGAAACCGATAACCTTCCTGTGAAATTTGCAGGCGAAGTAAAGAATTTTGATGCAAACGACTACTTAGGAAAGCAACATGCAAGAAAACTTGATCGCTCAGGACACCTTTCTATACATGCTACAGAAGAGGCACTTAAAGATGCTGGACTTAATACAGAAGAACGCTTGGGAGGTGAAGTGGGAATTGTTTTCGGAACAGGCATTGGTGGAATTGGTGCAACAGAACAAGCTGTTAGAACTTATGATGAAAGAGGTGCTTCAAGAATTAATCCATTAGCAATTACACAATTAATGCCCAATTCAAGTACAGGTCAAGTTGCAATTAAATTTGGTATTGAAGGTCCGTCTCTAACAATTACAACAGCTTGTGCAGCTTCAGCTAATGCTATTGGTGAAGCTAAAAATATGATTCAAAATGAAATTGTAGATATGGTCATAGCTGGTGGTACAGAATCAGGCACAACAGCTATGACAATTGGTGCATTTGCTCAAATAAGGGCACTTTCAACAAATAATGAAAACCCAGAAGAAGCTTGTAGACCATTTGATAAAACTAGAGATGGATTTGTTATGGGTGAAGGTTCAACAGTTTTAGTCATGGAAAGTGAGGAATCTGCAAAAAAGAGAGGGGCTAAAATTTATGGTTATATAGCTGGATATGGCTCGACTACAGATGCACATCACATAACAGCTCCTGCAGAAGGTGGCAGAGGTGCGGTTGAAGCTATGAAGAAAGCTTTGGCTGATGCTGAAATTAGTAACGAGGAAGTTGATTATATTAATGCACACGGAACCTCTACACCCGCAAATGATAAAAATGAAACTGCTGCTATAAAAACAGTGTTTGGAGATATTGCATATCAATTAAATATTTCATCAACTAAATCTATGACTGGTCATCTTCTTGGAGGTGGAGGGGCTTTTGAGTCTTTAGTATCACTATTAAGCTTAAAAAATAATATTATTCCACCAACAATCAATCTAAATAACCCTGATGATGATTGTGACCTTAACTACACACCTAATGTTGCTTTAGAAAAAGATTTATCTATAGCAATGTCTAACTCGTTTGGATTCGGTGGTCATAATGGAGTTCTTGTATTTAAAAAAGACTAAGTCTTTAACATAAATTACTTTGGAAGCATTGATCCACCGATAGAATGTACTCCTCCATCTGCATGAATAATTTCTCCGGTAACCATTTCAGAAAGATCTGAAAGTAAAAAACTTACAACTTTTGCTACAGGTTCAGGATTTTTTGTATCCCATCCAAGAGGAGCTCTATTACTCCACTCCTCATTCATGTCTGAAAAACCAGGTATATTTTTAGCTGCTGTTGTAGCAAGTGGACCTGCAGCAACTGCATTTACCCTAACACCATTTTCACCCATGTAGTAAGCCAAGTACCTAACAATTGACTGAAGACTAGATTTTGCTACTCCCTGCCAATCATACCCAGGCCAAGCTTGTGTATTATCAAAATCTAATGCAACAATAGATGCTGGTTTATTAAGTAATGGTTGAAATGATGTGGCTAAGGTCTTTAAGGAAAATGCTGATATTTCAAAACTTTTAACTGCATCGGAGATATTGGTATTTAAAAAGTTACCCCCCATAGCTTCTGTAGGTGAGAAGGCAATTGCATGAAGAATTCCATCTAGATTTCCAACTTCACTTTTAATATTTTGCACTGCTTCATCTACTTCTTTTTGATTTTCAATATCCATTGGAAAGACTTTGATATCTTCAGAGAGTCTTTTTACAGCTCGTTCTGTAATTCGAAGTCCTTTACCAAATCCTGTAGTCACAACTGTTGCACCATTTTCTATTGCAATCTTTGCAGAAGCGTAAGCAATACTTTTATCAGTGAGTATTCCTGTTATTAATAAAGTTTTATTTTGTAAAATCATTTTTTTCCTATAACTATTTGACCATAGATACAGTTAGTAGGTATCACAGAAATATATCTTTTATAATTCTTCAGTTGTTGGTCTTACTGAAGCTTCTTCCTCTTTTTTGATTTGCGAACCTGTTACAACAGCTAAACCAATCTCCACAAGGCCAAATGCGAAAAAACCATTAAATTCAGTGAAGACGGCAAAGGTAATAAGTCCAAGCCCCCCACTATATCTAATTATGTTTAGTTGTTTTCCATTCTCCGCATTGCCTCCTAGCAAGAAAAAAGCCATTGCTGCAAAATACAGTGGTAAGCCGATTGATCTCACAATCATTGCTTGATTGTCTGCCAACACAGCAGTGAAGTCAAATAGGAACAATCGATAAACCACTTCTGGCATTATGAATCCTACTAAAACCAAACCAAGATATACAAGCGGGTCGAGTCTATTAATTAATTTATAATTCATAGAAAAATTATATCCAATTAATTGCCTTCGCTTAATGAATTAAAAAGTTTTTTTTGTAACTCTTTGACTAACGAAACTAATGATGACTCATAATGAATATTTCTCATTGTTTCTACAAATGGAGTTGATTCAAGAATATTATTTATATAGTTTAACCTGTTAATTGATCCAAGCTCTTTTCCAATATCAGAAAGTTCAGAAACTAAGTTTTTTATGACATCAATAACTGGTACTGTTTTTCCATCTAATCCAGTTATAAATTTTGCATTGAGTCCTTCTTTGATTGCAGCCCATCTATTTCTTTCAATCAACCAATTAGGATCCGGTTCACTTAATGTTCCTTCATCCCATTCTCGTCCTATTTTTATAACTAATGCTTGAACAAGTGTCGCTACGGCTACAGTTTCTATCAAGGACGGCATAGAATCCGCTATACGTGTTTCGATAGTTCCATACTCTGGATGAATTCTTACATCTTTCCACACCTGTCTGTATCCAACATCTGGCTTAATAACACCGGCTTTTACAAGTGTTTGAAGTGATTGTTCATATTGAGACCATTCATGATATGGTTCTGGGAGTCCTGTATTTGGTAGTCCTTGAAATACACTAAGTCTTGAGCAGTATAATTCTGTATCTTTTCCTCTCCAAAATGGAGATGAGGCACTCAATGCAAGAATTAATGGCAAATATTTTCTAATTTCGTCATGCACAGCAATTGCTTTCTCTTTTGAATCAACTCCAACATGAACATGCATTCCAAAAGTTAACAACCTTCTGACGGCCCATCCGTATTTATCAGCAAATTCACCGTATCTTGGATTAACATCTGTGATTACTTGATTTTCATAAATTGCAAAAGGATGCGATCCTGACAAAATTAATCCGGCATTCTTATCTTTGGCTATTTCTAAAACGTTTTTGAAAATTGTAGATAATTCATTATATGTATCATTTGTATTCATCAGTGGGGAGCTCGTGATTTCAACCGTTGAAAGATACAATTCGTGCTTTACCCTATCTTCATTATTATATTTTTTGATAATTCCTTCAGCAATATTGACTAAGTCTCCAGAATCATTGTCAATTAACTGAGCTTCAACCTCTACACCTACAGTAGGATTTTTAGATGGATTAAAAACTATTTTTTCCATATTTAATTTTGATGTTAGTAGGTAGTAATTAACGAATGCTTCGAATTTTGATTATTTATTCAACTGAGCTTGTGCGGCTGCTAATTTAGCTGTAGGAATTCTAAAAGGTGAGCATGAAATATAGTCAATACTTAAAGTATTTAAATAAAAAATAGAACTTGGATCTCCTGCATGTTCACCACAAACACCAATCTTTAGCGCATTGTTTGCATTTTTACCTTTGTTTGATGATATTTCTAGGAGTTTTCCAACACTTGATGGATCTATTGAAACAAAAGGGTCCGTGTTGAACACCTTCATTTCAACATACTCGCTCAAAAATCTGGAAGCATCATCTCGAGATAATCCGAGAGTCGTTTGAGTTAAATCATTTGTTCCGTAAGAAAAAAAGTCTGCTTCTAAAGCGATAGATTCAGAATTTAAAGCAGCACTTGGAAGCTCTATCATTGTTCCTATTGTGTATGTAAATTTCGTATCAAGATCTGATTCAATTTCTTTAATCTTTGTGATCAAGATATCTTTCATCTGCCTTAATTCATTCGCATTCATTACTAAAGGAATCATTATTTCTGGACTAACAGAAACATTTTCTTTTTTAATTAAATTGTCAACGGCTCTAAATATAGCTTCTACTTGCATTTCGTATATTTCTGGATAAATTAATCCAAGTCGAACTCCCCTGTGTCCAAGCATTGGATTACTCTCTGATAGTTTTAATAATATCTCATGTATGTATCCAGTTGTTACACCTGAATCCTGAGCAAGATTTGATATCTCAATGTCACTTTTAGGAAGAAATTCGTGCATCGGTGGATCTAATAATCTAACAGTTATAGGTTTATCTCTTAAAAGATTAAATAGTATTTCAAAATCTTTAATTTGAAATTGAATTAATTTACTTAGAGCTCTTTTTCTTCCATTAGGTGAATCGGACATAATCATTTCTCTCATTGGCATTATCCTCTCACCTTCAAAAAACATATGCTCTGTTCTACAAAGGCCAATACCTTCAGCTCCAAACTCTAATGCATTGATTGTGTCCAGTTCGGTTTCAGCATTTGCTCTTATTGATAGTTTTCTAAATTCATCACAGTACTCCATAAGTTTTATAAAACTATCAGACATATTAGGCGGTTCTACTTCTAGAGCATCTGTATAAACTTCCCCCAAGGATCCATCAAGAGAAATAATATCTCCCTCACTCAAAACAATATCCCCATTAGAAATAGTTTTTTCTTCAATATTTAATAAGAGTTTTTCTGCGCCTACAATGCATGGCTTACCCATACCTCTAGCAACAACTGCTGCATGGCTTGTCATTCCTCCTTTTGTTGTAAGAATGCCTACAGATGAAAACATGCCGTGTATATCTTCCGGGCTTGTTTCATCACGCACTAATATAATTTTTTTTCCTTTCTCAGCCTCCTCTTCCGCCTTATCTGCATCAAATACAATTTCTCCTACTGCGGCTCCAGGTGAGGCATTCAATGCTTTAATAAACAGTTCTTTATCTTGATTTTCTACAAATTGAGGGTGCAGTAAGTTTGTGATGCTGTCTGCATCAACCATCATGACAGCTTCCTCTTTAGTAACAACACCCTCGCTTTGCATATCTATTGCTATTTTTACTGAAGCTTGGGCTGTTCTTTTAGCTTTTCTTGTTTGTAGTAAGTAAACTTTTTGATCTTGAATAGTAAATTCAATATCTTGTACTTCTTTAAAGTGCTCTTCCAAAGTTTGTGCAATATTAAAAATTTCACTATAAACATTCGGAAATTTTTCCTGAAGAGACGCATTTGTTATGTCACTTTTAGATATAGGTTGTGGTGTTCTAATGCCTGCGACCACATCCTCTCCTTGTGCGTTGAGTAAGTATTCTCCAAAGAGTTCTTTTGTACCGTCTGATGGATTTCTTGTAAATGCAACACCTGTACCAGATTTATCATTTAAATTACCAAATACCATAGTTTGAATAGTTGCCCCTGTGCCCCATTCGTCTGGAATGTGATTTATTTTTCTATAATTAACAGCTCTTGTGTTCAGCCAGCTACTAAAAACAGCCTTTATTGCACCATTTAATTGTTCTTTAGGGTCTTGAGGAAATGGAACTTCAGAAAATCTTTCAATGGTGTTTTTGTAAGCATTGATAATCCAGTTCAATTGATCTGGATTAAAGTCTTTATCTGAAGATACATTGTCTATTCTTTTTTTGTTTTCAACTACAGCTTCAAATCTGCTGTAATCAAGTCCTAAAACAACATTTGAGTACATTTGAATTAATCTTCTATAAGAATCTAATGCGAATCGCTCATCATTAAACTGTTCTGCAAGTTGATTTATATTATTATCATTCAATCCAATATTTAAAATAGAGTCCATCATCCCTGGCATTGAGATTCTTCCGCCAGATCTCACAGCTAATAAGAGTGGTTTTGAGTTTCCACTGAAACTTAAGTCAGAATATTTCTCTAACTTCTTTACTGCATTGTCAACTTCCTCTTCAAGAGAATCTGGTAATTGATTATGCTCCATAAAGTAATTACAAACTTCAGTAGTAATTGTAAAACCAGGAGGTACAGAGATTCCAAGATTGGTCATTTCTGCAAGGTTTGCACCTTTTCCTCCTAAGAGGCTGACCATCGAAGAGTCACCATCAGTATGCTCTTTTGAGAATTCAAAAATAAGTTTATTTTTCATGATGAGTTTTAATAATTCTCCCCCTATTCTTAATTATATAGTTAGGAGACAAAATGTCTAAAAATGTATTAGTAATTGGTACAGGGACAATTGGTGAACCTTTGATTGGTCTACTAGCTGAGCACAAAAAATCTCTCGGTCTAGACAAAGTAATATTTTTCAAACGAACTCCTCTATCGGATGAACGTGGAAAAGTTGAGGCTCTGCTCAGAAAAGGATCAGAAATTGTATCTACCATAGAAGCTCTCTCAGAATTTACAAAGCTTGGATTTACAAATGTATACGATGTAGAGAAAGCATATGAAGAGGCAGATGTAATCATTGACTGTACACCAAGTGGAAATGATAACTGGGATAGGGTGTACTCGTCTCTTAATCAGGATAAAAGATTTATGGCACAAGGGTCAGAACACGGTTTTGGTTCGTTTTTTGCTTGGGGTATTAATAATGAAGTACTTGAAAATGAAGATAACAAATTTCTTATAGCATCTTGCAATACTCACAATATTGCATCGATAGTTAAAGCATTTTCATTTGACCAAGGAAGAGAGTTGACTGAAGGTAGATTTGTGTGTTTAAGACGAGCAAATGATGTCTCACAAAATGATTCATTCTCTCCATCTCCTACTGTTACAAAACATACAAATCAAGAGTTTGGTACACATCATGCACGAGACGTATATGAATTATTTGCTCAAGAAGGCAAAAAGCTAAACCTATTTTCCTCTGCAATTAAGTTACCAACACAATATATGCATACTCTCTGGTTTACATTATCTTTTAAAGAACACATTAAACATGGTGATATTATGAAAAACCTTCAGGATAGTGAGTTTTTAATGGCTACAGAGAAAATGTCATCAAATAAAGTATTTTCCTTTGGTAGAGATCATGGGTATCACGGAAGATTGCTTTCTCATGGAATAGTGGCTGAACAATCACTTCATGTAAAGGAGAACACCTTAACTGGATACTGCTTCACTCCTCAAGATGGCAATGCCTTATTGTCCTCTGTTGCTGCGACAGTACAGTATTATTTCAAAGACGATTGGAGAGAAAAGATGGATGTTTTCAATCGATATATATTTAAAAATATTTAATACCACTTACTGTTGAAATATTCATAAAATAAATTTTTATAAGAATTTACAGTAGAAAAGATTACACTATACTATAATTTTCTTTTATGGAAATTTACAAGCTTTCTCAAGAGATTAATAAATCCAACATCGAGATATTCAACGCAATGGATGAACTACAGATTGAATACAAACTTCCAAATCCTGAAATTAGTAGTACCAATGCTGTTCAAATAAAAAAATATTTCAAAAAGGCGAAGAGTAAATGAAAAAACTAGCTGTTACTTTATCTCTTTTTCTTGTCTTACAGGCAACAACTGTTTTAGCAAATGAGATAAATAGGGACCCTTTCACCGTCTTTGTACAAGAAATACTGATAGATATTGGTCTTTTAGATACCCCGGCTACAGGAGTGAATGATAAATCAACTCAGAAGGCAATCATGTCATTTCAGGAAAAGGCTGGTTTAGAAAAAATAGATGGCATAGTTGGTGGTGAGACATTTCCTAAATTACTTCAAGGAGAGACAGCGTACACAACAACGACAACATTTATTGACACTCACCCACCTGAGTGGGCAGAAGATCCTCTAAGTATTATCAATGTCAATAATAACTGGGCAGCACCTACAGTCATGAGGGCAACTATTCTCTGGGGTCATGTAACAGATAATGTTGGAATTGATGAGTTTAAGATTTATGTTGATGGGGAGCTCTATATAACAATTCCTGGTCTAGGTTGTGTAACAAATTGTAGTAGCCAAAGTAGTGGAGTTAATGCAAGGATCTCTAATTTAATAAAGGATAATTATCATACTATAGAAGTTCGAGCCTGCGATGAGGATGGAAACTGCTCAACAAATAATCCAACAATTACAAAAGAGTTTAAAGAAACTGTAGAAGTAGCAACTACTACTACTACTACTACTACTACTACTACTACTACTACTACTACAACTGTACCAACAGGCAAGCTTGCAGATTGTGGAGACTCATCTACAAATGCTAACCGATGGGTTGTCGCTGTTATTGATGAAGACGATTCCCAGAGCCTTAATACTATGACGGCTCAGTGGACAAGTTTTAGAACTGATTATCCAGACAGATGCTTTCACTTGCTAGAACCATATGCAGCTAGTTATAGTAATAGATCAAATCCCAATGGAATAGGTTCCAGTATAGCCATACCGACTGCCTTTATTAATGAACTTTCTGCTGGTACAACCTTTCATTCTAGAGTCAATAGAGATGGTGGAAGTACTGCAAGCAGATCAGATTGGTGGGACTTAATTGGTGCAGATGTTCTACCAAGTGGCGCAAAAATTGGTTTATGTATTGATAACTCAGGAAGCATGAATGTCAATACAGTGACGTCTTCTCTGAATTTATTTAAGCAGAAGGCGGCGGCTGCGGGTGTGACGATAGTAACAGGTTTGAACGGAAACTCTTCAACTTACGACTGTAGTGGCATGACGGGTGAACAGTGGATATCTGGTCTTAAAATAGATATAAATTAACGCTGTAAAGCTAAAGAGACAATATTCTTAGATTCTTTTCTAAACCAGGCATCTGTGTATGCACCGTAGACAGGATCGCCTTTTTGATAACTTATCCATAAAAACAGTAAACCACTCCACATAAAATGTATACGCTTAGCTATCTCCCTTGGTTTGTCTTTTACTCCAGATGCAGACTTTAAGATGTCGGTCATAGCATCTACTGGTTGACGCTGGAACCACTTACCTTCTCTTAGAAGTATATGTCTGTTCGCATATGCAATTCTGGTAGCGTTACCTGTATCAATTGCAGCAGAGGTAAATATAGATACAAATTTCTCTAGCAATTTAATTGGATCTTTCTGTTGCAATGAGGCAATTCTCATTTCCTCTAACATTTCATCAACTCTTTTTCCAATAACTGAACCATAGACATCCATCATTCTGTCTGGAAAATGTTTGTAAGCAACTGCTTGTGAAAGATTACAGTTTTTAGCGATTTGAGAGAGGGTGACTTTTTCTGAGTTGTATTTTGGGTTGTTTAACAACTCAATGGCAGACTCTAAAAGCAAATTATGAGTTGCTTTATATAGCTTCTCTCCTCTTAAGGACCTACCGTCTATCTGTTCGTTTTCTTCCATGTGTAGTCATGATAATAAAGAATACACATTGTTAGCAATATGTTTATACAATGAAATCATGGTGGAAGTAATCGCAATTGGAGTAACCGCTTTATTTGTAATTGGTATTGTGTGGCTGATTATTTCATCAAATAAACGAATAAATAATGCACTTACATTAGCTTCTGAGGTACTGGGCTTTACACCTGTACTTTCAAAAAATATATTTAGAAAAAAAAAGATATTTGGTGAATTAGATGGGTACAACTGTGAAGTGGAGGTCTATACAAGAAGTCACGGTAAGTCGTCAACAACATATGTCTCTTTCTTTGCTTATTTTCCAGAAAGTTTTGATATGGGATTAAAAATTAACTGGCGAGGTGAGTTTGATGGAGATGATGAACACCTAACAGATTTGTTTGTTAAGCGAAATGAGGAACTAGTTGAAGGATCTAAAAAAAACCTTCGAAGACTTAAAATAGAGGACACCTTTGTAAATTCGAGAAAAATACTATTCAGAAGATACTACAAAGCTGATGAGGTTGTAAAGACAATGAGAGACGTGCTTAACTTAGCTAAAGCAATTAAGTAGCTTGTTAGCTACTAATCACGAATATCAGCCCAAAGGGAGTCTTTTTCCATTGGAGCTCGTAATAATCCAATTACCAATAATGCAAAAGTACTTATTGGGAATAAAAGAATTAAAAACAAAGGGTGCGATGTTATTATTTCTATCATATTTTTATTTTACTAAATTGAAATAGACCTTGCTACGCACAACTATTTTTGTCTTATCTAAATCTTATTGTTTGTTTTAATTCTTTTTTAAGTTTAGAAAGAGATATTTAAACTAACTCAAATGATTTAATGATATTTTCTAAACCCTCTTTGGCATCTGCAAATAACATTTTTGCATTGTCATTAATAAATAGTGGGTTTGCAATACCTGCATAACCAGGAGACATTGATCTTTTAAGAACTATAACTTGCCTTGCTAAATCAACATCTAATATTGGCATGCCGTAAATTGGAGAATCTTCATCAGTTCTAGCCAATGGATTAACAACATCATTTGCCCCAAGAACTATTACAACATCTGTTGAGGAAAACTCAGAATTTATATCTTCTAAGGTATACATATCTTCATAATCAATATCTACCTCAGCTAAGAGTACATTCATATGCCCAGGCATTCTTCCAGCAACTGGATGAATAGCAAACTTCACTTCAATGTTTTTATCTTTTAAGGTATTTGTTAACTCTTTTACAGCTGCCTGTGCTTGAGCAACTGCCATTCCATATCCCGGAACAATAACTACAGATTCTGCGTAGCTTAATTGAATTGCAACATCTTCTGGGGAAGTGCTTATTGGATCTTTATCATATTCATTGTTAACAGCTGTACCACCAAAACCACCCTTAAGAACATCTAAAAGTGTACGATTCATTGCAGCACACATAAGGAGTGTAAGAATTATTCCTGATGCACCCACTAAGGCACCAGCTACGATCAAAATAATGCTATTTACAATAAACCCTGCTGACATAGCAGCAATTCCAGATAGCGAGTTTAAGAATGCTATAACAACTGGCATATCTGCTCCACCAATTACCGCAACTCGAATTATTCCAGCAATTAATGCAACTAATATAATAAATTCAATTAATAGGTCATCCATTTCTAAAACTGCAGGAATTACTATGATCGTAGGTAAAAATACTGAAAATATATCTGCCAATTTTTTATTGAAGTTATTTAATTTTCCACGTAGTTTCATTACTGCAACAAGGCTTCCTGAGAAAGTAAATATTCCGACAACCATTGAAAAGATTGCTACGAAAACATCAGAAAGTGGTAAAGAATTACCGGAGAGCTCAACATATGCAATTGCACCAGAGGCTCCTCCACCAAAGCCATTAAACAAACCAACTAACTCTGGCATTTGTGTCATCTGAACACGTTTTGATATTAAAACTCCAAGAAGTCCTGAAACCACAATTGTGATATAAAAAGCAGAATCATATTTTGAAAAATCGAAATTAAATGCACTAAAAACAGCTAATGCCATGGCCAACATAGCAAAAGTATTTGCTCTATGTGCCGTTGACGGTCTTCCAAAAAGTTTCAAAGCAAAGATAAAGAGTACAGATGAGACAAGTAGTATTATTTCAATCATTTTTCTTAAACATTTCTAGTATTCGACCAGTTACTGAAAACCCGCCAACAATATTGAGAGTTGCAAATGCTATTGCAACTAAAATGATAATTTTAAGTAATTGAGAATCTCCCACTTCTGGATATATCAGAATTGCAGCAATTAATGTAATTCCAGAAATAGCGTTTGAACCAGACATTAAAGGAGTATGCAACGTCTGTGGAATTTTTGAGATAAGTTCATATCCTATAAAGCTTGCTAAAAAAGTTATCAACAATGTAAGTAAAAAAGTTGCTTCCATTATGAACTCATCTCCACAAAAATATCATCATCACTATTTTCTATATATAGTTCGATTAAATTTCTCACATTCTCTGAATACAGCTTTGTAGCTGCATGTTTAACAGTATTTAAGATATCTGTTTCACCAACTATCTTTACACCATTAATATCAACAACTTTGTCCACCTCTGTACCTTCACAGTTTCCACCTGTACCAGCAGCTAGGTCAATAATTACAGAATTCTCTTTCATGTTTTCAACAGTTGACTTTTCAATCAAGACAGGTGCTTTCTTTCCTGGTATTTGAGCAAAAGTTAAAACAATATCGCTATCAATCACTTGTTTCTTCAATGCTTCTTGAATTTTCTGATTCTCTTCTTCTGAGACTTCTTGTGCGTATACGCTATCTTGAGCTTCAGTGCTTGCTTCAACAAATTTGGCGCCTAGAGACTCGACTTGATCCTTGGCCTCTTTTCTAATATCAAAAGCCCACACTCTAGCCCCAAGTCTTTTTGCAGTTGCAATTGCTTGAAGGCCTGCAACCCCTACTCCAAGAATTAATACTTTTGATGGCTGAATATTTCCTGCTGCAGTTGTCATCATTGGTACTACGTCTGATGTTTCCTTTGCAGCTCTTAATACTGAGGCATAACCAAGTAAGTTAGCTTGAGAAGAGAGAGCATCTAAATTTTGAGCTCTTGAAATTCTAGGAAGTTTGAAAAAACTCAGTACTTTAATGTCTGGTCTTAAACTTTTTACCTCTTCGATCTTATCAAAATCAAATATACCAATAAGAACTGCGCCTTCTTTAAGTTCCTTTATAGTTTTATCTTTAATATTTTCTACACAGGCAACAATGTCTAAATCACTTAAATTAGATATATTTTTTATGTTGTCTTGGGAAGAATCTGCATAATTTAAGCAATCAAATATATTTTTCTCCAAATGAACGTCTAATGAATATTTCTCAATAGATTCCGGGTGTATTGGAGCTCTATATCCATCAATATCGGTTAAAAATCCTATTTTCATACTTTCCTAGTTTAAATAAGCTGGCAACTTACTAAGAATTAAATAAAATACATACATGAATATTGCTGTTTTTAGTGATAAGTTTTCTGGCACATTAAGTGCCTTAGAAGTGATTGAAATTGTTAAAGATGAGTTTTTAGAATCAGGTATCAAAGCAGACTTCTTCAGTGTGACTGATGGTGGGCAAGGGAGTTCAGAAATCTTTAAGAGTTACAACTTTCAAATAGAGGAACGTTTTAAAACACTAAATTGTGAAAGTTCATTATCTGAAGTTGAATCTTTAAATGTAAACGATAGTGTTTTTTTCGAGTCTGCTCAATTAATCGGTATTGACTCTAACAAGGAATCTATGACAATCAGTTCTGGATGCCTATATGAAGCTATTCAAAAAACAGAAATCCTTGGAACAGGTGGTTCAAAAACTGTAGATTTTGGCATTGGATTATTGAGTAAGATGGGTATGGAATTTATTTCTAATGGTGAAACTATTGTTGATCCTGTTCCTAAAAATTTTCCTTTCATAGATAGCATCAAAACAACAAACTTTAACTCTAATATTGCGATAAAGGTTTTAAGTGATACAAATATATCTCTTCTTGGTGAAAATT
>Ga0187217_1000194_pt1 | contig 24668 bp, 34 predicted proteins | sample 15SPOviralmetaG_FD_130165 | JGI IMG/M metagenome (GOLD analysis project Ga0187217, IMG submission 130165) | Marine viral communities from the oligotrophic San Pedro Time Series (SPOT) site, San Pedro Channel, CA, USA - 15 SPOT_SRF_2010-09-15... | ecosystem: Environmental > Aquatic > Marine >... | reverse complement strand
TCAATCCCAAAGTATGACTTGTTAACACCGCCTCTAAATCTTTCACGACCCATAAGTGGACCAGTACCAGCAAGCTCTGGGTCAATTACTTCTAATCCCTCCTTGGGAGAGAAGTGTGTTAGTTGTAACTTATTATCACGTCTTACCCTAACATTGATTTTTTCTAACAACTTTTCATTTTGCTCTGCAGTACCCTTGGGGGGTAAATTATTAATTGTTACTGGATTGTTGCTCTTGACATCTCTTAAAGAACCCGTAGCGGGCTGATATGCTTTTAGTACAGGATATCTTGATTTTATTGCAGGGTCAACAGGTTTCGCATATATCCCTTGCTCCATAAACATTATGTTAGATAGCTTTATGCCTTCACCTCTAGTCATTGAGTCACGCCACAAATCACCATAGGCTGATCGTAATGTTTCTACATATCTTGCAGATGCTCCCTTATCTACTTTATCAGTCTCCCTAAAGAATTGAATTGGTTTTGACTGAGCTTCAAAAAAAGCTCGTTGACCAGAACCACTAGTGCTCCTTACCATTGCTGAAAAGAAAGCATCTGCTGTAGCTATTGGTATTGTTTGGCTCATTTGAATCATAAATCTTTCTGCGTATCGAGCAACATCTCTTTGTGCTTGCCTTTGTATTGAAGTGCCATATTGACCAAAAAGATTTTTTAAACTTTCCTCTAAAGAGACTTCTGGTTTAGTTAACCCTAGCTCATCAGCATACATTGCACCCGTTTCAAACGCATCAGCATATTGACCGCCTGCTTTATACTGCTGTTCTTCTGTCGACCAAGTAGCTGTTATACTAGCATTCATTGCTAAATCAGTTAAGTATGTTAATGCTTGAGCAGGAGCTCTTGAAGAAACAATACCAGTGTTAGCATAGCTTAGTATTAAACCAAATGTATTCATTTGCTCATCAGTAGGAACATACACAGGAACACCACCTACAGTTGTTTTTTCAAACCCATCCGGAGTGTTTAAAGCCCCAGCGGTTGCTAAAAATAAACTCCTACCAAATATTCCTTTTTGATATTCAGCAGCGGTAGTAGCTGGCATCTTTAAAAAACTAAATTGCTTTCCTGTAGCTGCACTAAATGATTTCACTCCTTGAGCCATTAGCCAAATGTTTCCTGCTAAATCGGTTACACCTTGAGTATGTTTAGCCCACAAAAAAGGATTTATTTGACCAGCTAAAAAATAATCATTCATGTACTCACGCTCGAAAGAAGTCATATCTTCAATTAAACCTTCTGTCCACGGAGTAGGAATATTTACTTTATCTCCTATGTTAACAACAAAATTACCTACAGCTTTTGTTAACGACCTAGGAGCCATTCCCCCATAATATATAGCAGTATCTATAGCATCATTTTTATAAAGCACTTCTAATTGTTTGGCAACTGTATCAGGAATATCGTACTGTCTCCACTTAGCTCTTTCCATTAGCCCATCAAATCTTGATAAACTCTCTTCTTTTGTAGGGGGTCTTTGTTGTAAGGTAAAAGATGGTGCAGGGTAAATGGTAGTAGCCTTTTGACCTAGTTGCTGTTTAGCTATTTCTTGCTGTAAAGAAAGGTACTCGTGATAACCAATTTCTTGATCACCATTTAAATAAGTAGGATGATTCAATAAAGAGTTTAATTGATCATATATATCTTTATGACTACCCTCTGGTAAATCAAATGTAGCCCTACCAACTCTTAATACATCTTGTGGGGCAATGCCTGTTCTATCACTAAAAAACTTAGAGACTGCTACACTCGCTAGATAGTTATCTTTGCTTTCTCCTCCAGCCTCTGCCATCTCAAGAGAGTCAGGATTAATCGCAGACTGAACCTCATCCAAAGGACGAAGCATAGGAGTAGTTATAGATGGGTACTGTTGAGGCTTGCTGATTAGTTGTCCGCCTATTACAATAGGAGGCTTAACCTCTTTACTCTCATCAGGAGGCAACAAAGTATCAACATCCTCTTGCTTAGGAGTTGGTTGAAACTTAACATTAAATTCTTTTTCGTATGCTGAAGTAATTTCTTCTCTTGAAAAACCACGCTCAAGACCTACCTTTGCAAACTCTTCAAAACTAATTGCCATACTACTTAGCCTCTAATCTATCAAAAACTTCATTAATTTCTGTCATCGTTTGAGGTACTGTTAATGCTGGTGTAACCTCAGCATCTTCTAAACCAAAGTTCAAATCAATGTCTACCATACCATCAGTTGCGTTTACAAGTTCTATATTTGAATTAATATAATTAATATTCATAAACTCAAATAACTTTGAATCTATTTCTTTTGGAGTTGGTGTTCTTCCGGCAGCTCTTTCGCCACTGTACCAATTATTTATATAAGTAATCATTTCAGCTTCTACTTGGTTAACAACATCCTTTTGAGCTTCTGGTGTAAACTCTTGCAAACCCATACTACCTAGTAGCCTTGGTTTAAAATCTTCACCAATAGTAGATGCATTAACACTAATAAAACTACTAATTCTGTCAGATGCGTAGCCTATTCCAGTCTTACCCCCAACAGAGGGACCATCTAGCAAAGCCTGATCACTTACTCTTACTAAGGTATCTTTAAGAGATTTTGGCATTGGCGTTGTTAATAGTTTAGTTCTAACATCTGCAATTAAATTAGGATTCCCCTGAGCTGCTGTTATCTGACCATGCAGGCTAACAAAGTCGCTTACCATTCTTGGAGTTGCTTGCTCTATATTAGGAGGATTAAGTAAATCATTCTTTAAAGTTTTAAAAGTAGTTCCATTAATTGTGCCTTTATCTAAAGCTGACTGAAGATCTTTTAACTTTCCATCTGGTACTTTTGCATTATAATCAGAATTAGTATTGTAAAAGTTATCAACAAAATTGTTACGCTCTTGAGTTTGCATACCCTTTACAAATGTTTCAAACTCTTTTAAATCTTTTGAAGTTAAATTAAACTTAATACTATCTTCAGCAAGATTAACCCTTTTCACAACATCACTAGGTGCTTTGCTTTTCCACTCAGCTCCGTAATCCTTTTCAAGACTTGGAATTATTTTAGCTAAATACGCTTGGTTTTTTCTCTGAACAGCAATATTATTTAATGTTCCCTGAACATCACGAGCAGCATCAGTTCTATATATTTCCATCTTTTGAAGCTCTTCTTGTTCTAGTCGTTCTTTTTCTAATTTAAACAGACGCAGATCTTCTGATTGTTTAAATCCAACTTTTAACTTAGCAGCAGTTCCATAATCAATTGTTCCATTTTTAACCCTTTGATCTTGTGCATAGTTATACTGCTCAATAGCAGATGTAAAAGCTTCAGCCTTTTGACTTCTAGGATCTGTAGTTAAGTTATTTAACTCAGCTGATGCCGCTAGGTCTACAAATTGCCGATCAGATTCTTCCCTGCTAATATCAGTGATTCTTTTTAGAGTAAGAACATTAGTATCATTTAAACCCTTTTCAAAGGTAGGATTAACTTTTCTCCTTGAACCCTTGCTTAACTTAGAGGTTTCAAAGGCTTGCCTTCTTTCCCCTATGTAATTTTCTTGCAGTCGTTGAATAACATCTGCATTCGTTTCGTTTTCGATTGCAGATAAGTAGGTTTGTTGTGCATTAGCATTTTCTCTATTAAGTCTAATTAACTCACCTTCATCACGACGATCTGTATATTCTTGGAAGGCTACATTAGCAGACTCACCCAAAGAAGAAAACAACTCAGCCGCAGCTCTGTCCTCAGCACCAGCTGTTTGAATCATAGCAGACTCTAACCCAGATGGCATTTGAGATAACTCTGGTGATCTTAGTCTAGTGTCCTGTTGAACTCTTTTTAGTTGTATAGCCATTATGTTGTCCCTCCTTTAGCTAGTGCTAATCCTGCAGAAGCTATACCCGAATACAAAGAAGCTGTAGCCTGTGCGTCTACACCAGCTAATTGTGCCTGAGATTTTAAGTTAATAAACTCTCTTTCTTGCTCTGACCTAGCAGACTGAATATCACGATCACGAATAACCAAGTTGTTATTCATTTGCCTCATTGTTGCATTTGCAATTAGTTGTTTTAAATCACCACCAGATTGTGGGTCTCTAGCTCCACGAGCGTACACATTCATTTCATCCAGTTGATTTTTATACCTTGCTTCGGTATTAACTGCTGTAGTTAAATAAGAAGCAGTCTCCTCTGCTGCGTCTCGATTATATTTATTGATTGCTAAATTATAATCACGAATAGACTTAATTATCTTTTCTTCTTTTTTTCTAGCCTTGCTATCAAAGTAGCCAGACAATCCGCCTAAAATTCCACCAACAATTCCACCCACTGGTCCACCAACCATTGCACCTGTAGTAGCACCACTAGCAACACCACCTGCTATTTCCCTAGCCATTACGCTCCCTCCACATCAACATTAGAAGTAATACTTAAAACTGTCATAGGATACGGCAGATCTTGTTTAACTTCAATTAATTTTTCTCGTTCAAAATCCGTAGCAACAAAAAACCTTTGCTCGCCAGCTCTTAGGGTTAATGCTTTACCTACACTATCTTCTGTAGAAGCAGCTGAAAAATTACTCAGTTGTCTACCAGACTCTCCAACCTTACCAGCAATAGTATTAAATAATTTAACAAATATTTTAGAAATAGCTTTAACACGACCTTGAGATATTCTACCAACTAAAGATGGCTCTATAGGCATAGGAGACACTAAAGATGTATAATTTAATCCTGTTAATATTTTATTGTAATAATTATCCAATGTAATTTTACCATTAATATCAACAGTCTTATTTCCTATAAATGAGTCATCACCCAAAACCTGAACAGTTTTACCTTGAATATGACCAAGCCCTGTTACCTCATTATAAATGAACTCAAATGTTAAAATAGATGGAGCAACAAAATTATAATTAAGTATTAAACTATTGCTCCAACCTGTAGTGGGTGCGTGTATATCATTTAAATCAGAAGAAGAACTAATCAAAGTGCTTCCACCAAAGAAAAAAGCTCTAAGATCCCACACAGACCCAGTAAATCTTATTTGAAGTGAACTGTCTGTTGAGTTTTCATATACTTTTTTACCATTACTTATTTCGTTTGTAAATTGATATGATCCATTAGCACTACTATTAACACCAGTAATTTCACTTATTGTTAAAGTATTGATATTGTATGTAAAATTATTTCCATTTAAATCTTGAAGTGTAATTGTATTTGGATCTTGACCTGTTCCTTTAAAAGATTTTCCATCAAGTAATGGGTCATTAGTGTTAGATATTTTAATTACCTTGCCACTAATATTGTCGCCTAATCCTGTTTTAACTATTTCTAATGTTCCAAAATCTGAACCTGTCCCTAGGTTTAGTGAGTCAGCATTCTGGGCATTACCACCATCTAATTTTTTACCAGAATCTACATACCAATCTAAATCTTTGCGGGGATGAAATTTTTCAATACAATATCTTGTTTTACTAATAACATCCCAATCACCAGAATTAAATGTGTTACCACTATCAGCACCCGCTTTTGATTTATACAAAACACCTTCATAAGACACAATGTTACCAGTAACATAAGCGGTATTAGGAGTCCAAGGTGTTCCTATAAAATCTCTTTGTACGCAAGCCCATACTAAATCTTCTCCATCTCCAGAGATAGAATCAGCACTATAAATCTTTCCATCCGTATTTACTCTCGCCCAGCCACGAATATTATTGCCACGATCATAACTTAATGTAGTAGCAGTGCCATCCTCTAATATACACCAAACAATTTGTTGAGGTTCTTTTTGTACAAATAATTCTGCAATCTTGCCAGAGTTAATATCTTGACTAAGGAAGTTGAGGTCGTTTCCTAAGAATGTATTCTCTGACTGGCTATACACAAGCTCACGCAACTTTAATTTATCCCTCTGTGCATAAAGGATTGTATCGTTAGCTAACTCAGCTTGTAGTGCCGCAGCACCATAAGCATTTTCTACTCGTGTTACAATATTGCTTTGTGTAATAAGAGAATCACTATCCGCAGCTTTAATTGACACAGAGCTATCCGTTGTTCCTAAAAATAAAAATTGTTTTCCCTTTAACCATCTAGGTTCCTCTGGCGTGTCTATAACTCTTTTAATGCCAGACTTAGGAAGTGAACCAGTTAGGAAATTATATATCTCACCAAACACAGAACCAAATATTTCTGCTGGCTCGTTAATAGAACCTGTAAGCCAAAGTCTGTTCTCAAAAAATTCTGATGCTGGCGGGTATCCACGATATCCACTAAACGCTGCTTCCGACCATCTAGTTGTAGCAGCACCTGAGTCAGAACCACTCTTGCCTAATTTAGAAACAACAGTTGCAGTAGCCGCTGAAGATGCCTCAATCATTGGGTTATTATTTAATGTAATTGTACTTGAACCAGAAAGAGTAACTTCAAAAGTATTAGTTGCAACATTACTAATTTGAAAGTTAGCATTAGGTTGAGTAGAACTATCACTAGAAATTAATCCAGTCAGTAAAACATAATCATTATTAGCCAACCCATGACTATTAGCTGTTACTGTCATAGTTCCACTTGAGTGAGTAGCACTTGATATTACTTTACCGCTGCCTAAAACACTAGCAACTTTTACAAGACCTTTATGAACTGTATCAGTTACTTTTAATGATCCACTTAATGTTCCACCATCACGAACAAAAACCAATCTAAGTTCAGTCCCAGCAGCTTCAGGTTCTGATGAAGCGTATGTAAAGTTTCTAGCTTCACTATGAGAGTTAGTATCAGCTATAACAATATAGTTTACAAAGTCATTATCATCTGTACTATTTATTCGACGCTGAATAATTAAACTTCCATACCAAGGTTGGTTACTGACTGGAAAGCTAGTTTCTAATTCCCAGTTAAGAAAGCTAACATCAAGAGCTGTGCTTGTAGCACTAGAGTTTACACTTTCAAAATTAACAGATATATCAGCAGCATCTCTAATATGCTCGATAGCCCAAGTAGAACCAATATGACTTCCATCAATAGTGTTGTTATAAAATATAGCGGCTGATGCATCTATATCAATAGTTCCTGTTTTAGCAGATGGTTTAATTGTTGTAGCAGTTAAATTCTCTTCTAATAATGGAGGATACGCATAGGATATTTCTTCTACAGTAAAAGATGGAGTAATAGTAGTACGCCTTAAAAGTTGCGGAGGATGATTGTGAGATGTTAAAACAAGAGTATCATACCTTCTGGTAAATTGTATATCTCTTAAATCTGATTCAGTATATGGAACTGTACCTGTTACAGTAACAGGAATAGTAGCCCCATCATAATGAACCCTTGCATATCCAGCTGCAGCTACACTATCATAACCTATTTCAATAATGTATTGAGTGGTGCTTGAAAAATCAAACCTAATTATTCTTGCTGGCTTAGAAGGGTCTTTAGTGTTTGTTACAAACTCAGTCCCAGCTCTACGTTCAACACCACCCTGTTGCAATACAATAAAGTTGTCGAGATCACGACAACCTTTTTTATAGACTTCAAGGTCAGACCTTCCATCCATATTTCTGGACATCTCGCCAGATTCAAAAGAACTAATAAAATCTAAAGCCATATTATATCACTGGTGAATCGTTATAAATAGAGTTAAGCCAATTAGATTCTTCCATATTCCAATATTTATTTTCAAGTGTATCAACACTTTTAGCTAACGGAAGAACGATTTGTTGCAATTCCTGTATTAAATTATTTTGTATTTTCTGATCTAACTGCAAGGGAACTGACAACTTAATAGCTAGATTTAAAATTAAAACTTGTGTAGCTAAAGAATCGAGAATACTAACATCCTCTGGTGAGGCTACATAACTAAGAAAGGCAGATTCATAATTACAAAGTATTTCATCACCTTCGATAGTCCAAACAGTTCCGTCATCGTAACCTTCTTTTGAATCATATAAATTAATTACTCTAATGCATGCGTTTGGAAGTTGATATTTATATTTAAACTTAAACGCTGGAGCTTCTGAAGATCTAACTAACTGTTCTCTTTTCTTACAGGTGTTCCATTCATACATACGAACTGTTTCATCTAATGCCTGTTGAAATAAAATATTACATAGCTTGGCACTATATATTACACCTTCTGCATCATTTTGATTTATATCAAGAGAGGCAATAGTATCAGCTCCTACCTTAAGCAACGCATGATTACATATATCTATTTTAGTCATATTACCTCCAAAAAAAAAGAGGGTCTTACATCAACGGAGAAGGTACGTTGAAAGCCCTCAGGTCAATTACTCATCACAAGCAATAACAACAACTTTCTCTTCTTCCATACGAACAGCACCTGTACGCATAGCAGCATAAGCATAGTAGTTGAAACGCTTGTCAGCACGTTTAGTAACTTCTGTTTCAATCGCAGGATTAGTTACCTGACGAACACCAGAATGCACCCAAGCAAAGCAAGCACGAGTCTTGTCATCAGCAGCAGGAGGCTTAGGCTTATCACCAGCAGCATTTGAGCTGTGAGAACCATCGTCGTTCCACGCTAGATTTACAGCAGACTCATCAGCTACCATGAACGGAATCAAGTTGCTTACGCAGAACTCAAACCCGTAGAAGCTGTTAAGCTCACCACGAACCAATGCTTTGATTGCAGCATAGTCACCAGAAGTAACCTTTTCTTCAGTAAGAAGGTTGTGAAGGTTGTTAGGTGTAATACCAAGATAAGCCTTGTTTGAAGGATCATCAAGATCAACGCCAGCAGCTTCAAGAGTTTTGCGAGCTTCGATGATCTTATCAAGCGTCAACTTAGCTGCAGCTGTACCACTAGCTAACTCGTTCTTAGTGATAATCTGTCCAGCACCAAGAGAAGAAGAACCAGTACCAGTTGCACCTGTAGCAGCAGCACCAAATGCACCCTTCAAGAACTCAATATCTTTCTTGCGGTTTAGTGCATGTGCCATTTGTTGTACATACTGAGACTCAGGATTAACCAACATTTGAACTTTATCGAAGCGGTCAAGCATCAATCCAATGTCGTAAGCTGTAGCAGTTACTTTACGACGTTTGTGTTCAATGAAGTTATCAGGTGAATTAGGGAACGTGTTAGTTGTTCCGTTTGAAGAAGCAGCAGTAGCTTCAGTAGCAGTTACGCCACCAAGCTGATCATAATACTTTTCTTCACCTTCGATTGACTCCTCAAGGCACTTGCCTGAGAACTTTCCACCTTTGGTCTGAGTTAACAGATCAATGGTATTACCAAACTGCTTTACGAAAGCAGTATCTATTACGTTTGCATTAGCCATTTTATAACTCCTTGTTTAATAGGCTCAATTAATTAACTTACACTAATCGGCTCTGATTGTCTCACAAGGAGGTCTTGCCTACCAGTTATCGTCTGGGTTGACGGCAACTTAGGTGGGTCTTTCGATTGTCCACCTTTGTTGCGTAAAAGAATTAACAAACTTATTAAGAATGTCAATATATCTTTTATAAATCTTCACCTAGCTTGTTCATTAAGTCCATTCGCTTCTGTGCAATGTGCGAAGGAATCTTAACTCCCTTGCGTAAATAATCAGCTACTTCCATTTCTACATCAGCTAATTGATCACGAATACCAGCTAATGTATTTGTTTGCAAGTGACCGATTTCGGGATCATCTGAAAACCTTGAAGATATTTTTCCAAGAGTAGTCGCAAGTGCTGGGTCTTTTAATATTCCAGTTTGCTCCATGAATTGAATATTTTCATCAGGCATTCCGTTAGCTTTAAGCATAGACTTAATGTTGTTCATCATGCCGTCGTAACTATCTCCCCACTCTTTGCGAAGCTCTTTATCTAACTCTTCCTCTGCTTCTTTCATCGAAGCGTTAGACTCTTCTATTTGAGATGCTGTATAACCTAAATACCAATCAGCCATCTCTTCAGCTTTAGATGAGGAAGCTCCTAATTTAAAAGCTTGTTCCTTTAAACCATCTAATGCTTTTTCAAAGAAAGGTGCTGAATCTTCTCCAACAAGCTCTTTAAACTCATCACCAATGGTAAAATCATATCCTTCGATACTTTCAGGTCTACCCAGCTTTTGATGAAAAGCACCCCACTCTTCTTCCGTTGCTTCGGAGCTAGGTATATCACCCTTTTTACCAGCGAAACTTTGAAGCTCTTTAATATACTTTCCAACTTCTGTAGCATCTTTGCCCTCCAAGTTCTTCCAAAAACCAGCATCTTTTACTTCATCATCTTCGATTTGGCTTAACATAGAGCCAACGAATGATTCTGGTTGTGTATTACTTTCCTCAACAGTTTCTTCTGTTGGCGTTTCCTCTACTGCTTCTGTTGTTTCCTCGACAACTTCTTCATTAACTACTTCTTCACTCATAGGTAACCTCCTCTAACTCTTTCATGTTCAGTTGTTTTTTTATAGATAGAATCACACTCCGTAGAGAGTTCATCTTTGCTTCAATAATAGGATCATTATACTCAGTATAATCCTCCCACTTACAAAGCTGTACTAGAAACCTTACTACTAAACAAGCATCATCATTAGTTGGATTAAGCAAACTAACAAATGCCTTTCTGGTTTCTTCTGATAAATCCTTCTCATTGTCCCACTTAAAGTCGTAGGTCACTTTATCAATTATATCCATTACTCTCCTGTTTGTTCCATTAATACTTCAGCTCCTGAGCCCTCCTCTGGAGTCTTTTGCATTTTAACATAAGCATCACTTTGAGCTTGCATCTGCTGTGCTTGCATTTGTTGTGCTTGCATTTCCGCTCTTTGTTCACGAATAAACATTACTTCTTCTTCAGAAAGCTGAAGGTCAACTGGCACCATGTTTACTTCTTGAATAAATCTTGAAGTCTTATCAGAGTTTACATTATCTAATATTTCTGGTTTGAACTGTGCAATCTGCATCATCTGCTGCATTGCTGTCATTGTACCAAACAACTCAATCTGTCGTGATGCAATAGATGCTTTACCAACTAAATCGAACTCAAGTGTAGCTCCAGATAGTTCTGGTATATCTAGCTCTGGAAGTAATCCAGACCGCAGCATAATTCCAAATGCTCTTTCTAATATTGGTGTAACAAAGTATTTATTTAATCGATTAACTGCAGGAGATAAGAACTGCAATGAAAGGTTTAATCTTTCGGCAGATTCAAATGCTGTCATGTTTTGCTTGTTCATTAAAGGATTAAACAGCGGAACATAGAACGCATCTAATATCTCTTGCTCTTTCTTTTCAATCATCTGGTCGTTGATGATTACATTATCCATAGGACGTAGCTGTTCTGGTTTTGATAACGGGTTGCCAGCATTCCAATAGATAATAGAACCTTGATCGTTACTAATACGACGAACACTACCATCATTAGGTGCTAACCACGGCGGGTTAGATACACGCTCTGCACCACGAATACGAGAAACTTCCATTCGATTAATTAATGGTAAAGTTTTAAATACTTCAATAGCAGGAGATCGACCATACTTTTCGTAGTTTGTTTTATAAAATCTACCTACAGAGTAAGGCATTTCATCAAAACCAGACTCTCTAACAATTTGTTTTAACTCTATGCTAACATAGTAGGAAGCAATTTTCTTTTCCTCTTTATCTGTTGCGTCAGGAGTATAGCCCATACGAGGCATTACAACGTGAATAAATGTAAACTCCTTAGTTGATGTTACTGGGTCAGCAGCTAACTCTTTAATCGATGCAGGACAATCATCAACAAATTGCTGTGCCGCCTGTCTTGCTGTTAGTTTTAACTCACGAATAACAGTATCAACTTCTCCGAGATAATTTTCACAAAAGTAAAATTGATTAACATAATGAGATCTAAAATTAAGAATACGCTTATCAGTAGACTCACAATAAATAGAAGTTGTTCCTATATATCCACAGTGATCAATACATTGACCCATCTCTTCATAGAAGTTGGAATCTTCAATAGCACGAATAAATTTTTTATTAGCTGCTGATAATGCTCTTGTAACATTATCACTTTTCATCAGGTCTCTATCTTGTGTAACAAGACGCAACCAGTTTTGCCCTTGAGGGAATAAGTGACTCATCATGCCAGCAGTAAACATACGACGAGCTTTAATACCAATATCTGTTATGCGTTGCTCATCATCCCGCTGACCTTTTGTTTTTTTCTTTCTAATGTTATCAGCAGACGGATTACAAAACTCTGCGGCTGATTCGTAAAGCTCTTCAAAGTTCGTCCGCTCAGTGCTAGACTTTTCTCTTCGATACATTGCTATTAAAGATTTAGCATCCATTATACTGTTTCCCCACCTGTTATAAATGTTTCTCCTTCTCCTACTCTTTGACCACCTTGGATATCAGCAGTCATTTTTTTAGTGTAGGAGTCAGCAGCTCGCTCTCTTTGTTTTCTTTGTTTTTTCTCTTTCTTTTTCTTTTTGTATGAGCTATACAAACCAAAACCAATTCCTGCTATTGATGCTAAAGGACCAAGAGCACCAAGATATCCACCTAATCCACCAAGACCCCTTAGGATACTACTACCTAAAGGTGCAGCTGCAAGCCCTGCTGTTCCCTTTAAAACCGCTGTCGCTGCTAATGATTTGCCTACATTTTTAACAAGCTCATCATCAGAAACTCCTTTTTGTCTTGCCTTAGCTGCTGATAAAAATTCACTTCTAGATAGTCTACTTCTTAAAGTTGTTAAGTCTGCTGAAGTTAATCCAGCCCTTGCTGTTATATCTGCCAGCTGAACAGGACCAGTACCCCTAACCCCACCTGATGTTTTTCTTTGACCCTTTGTTACATAAGCACCAGCACGAGCTTTTTTGAAAGCCTGTTGCTTTCGAGTTTCACCTGCGTACATACCTGATATTTTAGTAGGAGTTTTAGGCGGAGCTTTATTAGCTTTACTAAAGCCACCCATAACCATTGCTTCTTTAAGAATGTTTTGCTCATTAAGAAGAATGCGTTCTTGTAATTTTTCCGCTTCAGTAGCCATAAATAATTTTTACTCCAGTGGTTGGTTCAATGCGGTGTATTAAATATATTAAAAGATCATAATGTCAATGACTTTTCTAAAGTTTATAATCTAAATCTTTCCCATAAAGGTCTTTGATTATCTTCTTCCTGCCAATTATCCATAGCATAATCTTCAGCGTCACCAACGCTGCTGGGTAAGTTTATGGAATATGAAGGTGACAAGTACGGATTAACTAAATTCAAATGCATCGCCATCACCATAGTACGAAAAGCATCTGCTCCATGTGAGTGTGCATCGTGAACAGGTTTGCCACTGTTGCTTTCTCTGTAAGAATCTAAGTGCTCCATAAGATCTTGACACCTAGTATGCATCCTCAATGTTCTCAAAGATCTACGACATATCTCAATATCTTCTAATACTGAGTTAGTCTTTGGAACTCTTCTAAAGTCTATACCCACCTCTTTGGCTCTGGTTACTAGATCACCGAACAACATACGCTTAGATACATCATGGGGGGCGTAGTGTCCGCCATAATTGTAGTTTCTGCTATTAACAACTACAGCATAGTCCTCGATCTTCTTTCCCGTAGACTCGTGATAGTCAATAATCGTTGCAACACCATTATTAATTTGTGCAAAGACAATAGAAGTAGCGTCAGAAGTACCCAAGTCCCAGAAGGTATAAACTGTCCCATTGGTTGCATAATTTCCGAAACGACCCTCGCTGCGTAATAGTTCAAGCTCGTGACCATAATAACTATTTTCAACTTGAGATACAGCCTCATTCAAATACTCCTGCCTTGCCATTGCATAGGATATTATCCCGCTATCTACATCATCTTGAATGTTTTTAAATTTTTTGCCGTCATACGGATTAATCTTTCCAGCCAGTTCAGGATTAATTGATACGCCATCCCCAACCCAGTAAGCAGTCTTGGTGTCCTCAAGGGTGTACCACTGAGTAAACCAATCCTTACGATCTTTGTTATTTTCGTACAGTCTCCATAGATGATTCGACTTTCCACGCAGTGTGCCATTGAAAACAACAAATGCAGAACCTTCTGTAAGAATAGGAGCCAGAAAGCCTGACACTTCTTCTTTATGCAATGAGAACTCCGACAATACATAACCACTACCTCCCTGTCCTACAAAATTTAGGTTATCTGTTCCATCAATCTTAATTCTTGAACCATTAATCAAATCCAAGAAAAAATCACTATTGTTCTTTCGTCTAACTATTTCAGGTGGGCATAGAAGGTCAATTAGTTTTCTCCCCCCCGCCCATTCGCAAATGTTGTCCCACAATGCACGTTGTGCCCAAGCTCTCGTAGGGAATAGATAGTAATAGTTACCCGCACTCTGCATAGCCCTTTTCACAAGTGCGTTAAAGCTAGTAACATCCTTACCTGCACGACGATGCCATGAGATAACAGAATATTGCTTACCTGCATCAAATGCTTTTAAAAATGGTACTTGGTAATCTCTAGGCTCAATCGTCGGAATACGAATTTTCATCTGGTAACCCTGCTGCGTAACATTCGCTACATATCCATTCAGATACTACACCATGCATATCCTCTATCCCAATAATAGGATTATCTATAGAGTCCAAGCAACAACACTCATAACAGCTATACATCTTCTATATCCTCCTTCTCATCAATAAATGTAAAATCAATTCCACAGTACGGACAATAGCTTGGGTCATTTATTCCTAGGGGTAAATCATACACAAAGAAATAATTATGACAGTCATTACATTCGCAATAACTTAAGTTCGCTATAATTTCTATCATTTCGTCGTAGTCGATTTTGCTTTCCTCCTTACCGCTTTCTTCTTCGGTGGATTATAATTAACAATCTCAATAACAATATCCTGTTCAGTCTCCCCCAATCCTGCTATCCTTGCGAGCTTGTCTGATGCTTGTGCGTTGCCTTTCTTGCTCTCAGCAAACAAATGCTCCATAACTCTCTGACGAAGAGCCTCCTTGTCATCAAGATCAACAGCAATAGAATCCTCTTTAGGTTTTAAATTTTTTTTACGGGACTCCGCAAGTTCCTTTGCGATCACCCACAACTGCTTGTTGTCTGCTTGTTTCAAACTGTCGTATATACTTTGCGTGTCATTCATACTCTTTAAAATATATTAACTAAGGTAATCGTCAACTGAAATTTCTAAAAGTTTGATGGAGGTCTAATATATATATATAAAATTTATTTGAGTTCCGATGATGCCTCAAAAAAAATGCCCCGCCCAAAACTTTTTTTTCGATTCGCTATTTAACTATCGATATCTTTTTACCGATATTCTTTTCTCGATATACTTTTATCGATTAACCGCAATCGATTCGCCTTTATCGATATCCTTGGTACGATAACTGCCCGTGCGTGCGTGCGTAGGGATTCGATATGTTCTTATCGATTAGGTACAAATATGCCTTCGATATTTTTATATCGATTGGTGTTATTCCCTATGAGGATTGTCTCTATGCTTTGAGCATTTTCCAAGGTAACATGAGTCATTGAGAAACGTTCGTCCATTACAGAGCATCCTCGTGCGTTTTAGGGCTATTCGATATATATCCATCGATTGATGTCAATCCCATATCTTGTGGTACAAAATTGTAGCCATACCATATATTGTGGTGTAAAAAGTTTCATTTTTCAGGATCAGTTATTCAAAATTAATGATTCAAATCAGCGGTGATTCGTGTATCTTTGTATTTGTTCGCAGGGAACACGACAGCCCAATAAGCCGACTGGTTGAGCGAGTGAGCGATGGTGAAAGGCTCACACATTGCCCGATGAGGCACATGAAGTTACCACGACTACGGGAGCAGTGGGACGAGCGGAGATGCGATTGTGATTAGGGACGAGCCGTGATGGCGTTGAGCGACACAACTAAACAGTCGACCCCAATCCAACGGATGTGGACGACTAGCGTCAGACCCCTCAATCGAGGCAACTCGGCTAGTTGCGAATCAGCAGGCAGGTTAACCTAGTGGACAGCTGATCGGAACAAAGAATAAAACAACTACCACACAAGCTTCGATGGTGCAATTTTTGAGCGATGCAGGGATGGTGTGAGCCTTGAAGTAGGTTGCGAAAGCGACTGTTGATATCAACCAAATGCTAGTGGTAGTTACACTTTAACTCAATGGAGAATGAAATGGAAAACAAACGGACAAAAATTAGTAGGATAAATGATCGAGTCTCAAGAGCCTTTCGTGAGAACAATGATTGTGCGGTACTTGCTTTAGCAAACGCACAGGAAATTGATTATCGTCAAGCACACAACATCATAAGAAAAGAGTGTGATAGAGTGAATAAAGATGGAACAAGTAGCAGTAAATTATTCGCTTATTACAGTCGAACTTTTGAATATGGAAGCTCACGATTTCGTGGTTATCAAAGGATGATCGAAGAGAGTGGTAAGCACAAAGAACCAAATCAAAAAGCAAAGACTATCAGCTCTTTCTGTAAAGAATTCCCTAGTGGGAATTGGGTTGTATCAATAAATGGTCATGTATTGGCTGTTGTGGATGGGGTTCCGCAAGACTGGACTCATAGAAACAATCGCCACAGAGTAGAAGCATATTGGAAAGTTAAATAAGGAGAAAGCAAATGAGTAAAAAAATTACAGCGGAAGAGATTATCGAAATAATTAGACACGAAGAAGATAGCTATTATAGAGGGTCTGAAGGCTATGAAAAAACCTTCGGAAAGAATAGCGAGCAACATCTAAGAATGCTAAATCAATGGCTCGCACTAGTAAAATTGTCGAATAAACTAGGCATTGAAACCAAATAAATCGAAACGGGGAGGCAACTCCCCACAATATTAAAACAGGAGATAAGCAAATGAGTGTTGTAAATTTTGCAGAATGGGACGTCAAATCGGCTTGGATGGGATCGGGTTTTGCTCGTGATGTATGTGCAAGATGGTTTAACTGGGATGAAGATGATCTTGATGACTGTTGCGGGCTTGATACAAAGGGAAGGCACAGGGGCGAGATATACTGGCTAACTGTCAAAAAAGGCGGTTGGCATGGTGGAGTGACCAGCAGAGGGATGAAATGCGTTGCCATTGTGGTAGATGGAGAGGTTATTGCCAAGGCTTGGGGGGATAATAGATTCCCCAATAAACTTGATGATTACTTGAGACGTATTAACCATGACACTAACGAGTATTCTTTGCAGGATTTATTCTTTTGCGATGAGGTAAGCAACTAACAATACCCTTATGATTTTATTAAGGCGATCATAGGAGAGGATTATAAAGGAATGACGGGGGCTCGGAGTGCCGGCAACTTCGCAGTATGAAAAAGCCGTTACCGCCTTATTACCTTGCGGTGTATAGGTTAACCGCTACTAATTTAATTAAAACAGGAGAAAACAAAATGGAATATGGTAGAGAATGGAAAGAAAAAGTAAAAGATTACAACACAGATTGTGAGCTATCAATCGGATACAATTACAATGGCAGTGGATATTTCGAGCTAGTGTCAGATGATGCCGACAATCTTGGTAACGGAATATATGAAACCGGTGGTCTATGGTTTGAGGGCAAAGAGTTGATCGATTACGATGGTGTTTTCGAGATACCCGTAAGCGTGTTGGACTCCCTTGAGTCAAAAGGATTAGATGTTAAAGATATAAGAGAATCTTTATAGGAGGATACAAATGAATGACATAACCTGTCCACACTGTGGATTCACTGAAGAACCTTGTTTCTTTCCAGACTTATTCTGTGAAGATACGGGTGACAATTACGATCTTCACGACCAAGTTATACTATTACACAAAATACAAAGTAAGGGTTTCAACGTAGTTACCTGTGGCGAGTGTGGTTACGTTTTAATCCACGAGATAGGAGAATGAAATGAATGAAGCAGAATTATTAATAATTAAACAGTGTGACGAAAGATTAGACTACTTCTATAAATGCAAAGCTGAGTGGGGTGATGATGATATACGAACCAAAATCGCCTTAGCTGAGTGGGATGTTGTAGATTGTTTGTTGTCCGACTTGGAGATTAAATGGAATTATCCAGTAAAATACAAGACCGAGTATTATGACCACGTTCCAGAACCGCTTGGAATGTCGGACGAGTGTATCATCAACCCAGATTGGGATAACCCCATAGCCTAGAAGGAGAATGAAATGGAAGAAGAGTTAAGTGAATGTTGTGGAGTATCTACGCATGAGTTAGGGGACTTTTACATCTGTTCATCATGTAAAGAATGGTGTGAAATTATTAAAGAAGAAGGAGAATAAAATGCCAGAAGAAGTAAATAAAATATCAGAGCGAGAGGAAGAGTTGAGAATGTTTGAGGACTTGTACAATGACAAGGAGTTTAGACAACTTATCAACGAAACTGGTGCACGAATATAGTTGACGGGCACTAATGAATTGTAATAAAAATAGTTATTGAAAGGATAAATATGATTGACCCACCCATCGACCCACCAGATTCTTACTGGGGTTATGAAGAAGAAGAAGAAGATTACTCACTTGAATTATCAAAAATACAAACAGAAAAGGAAATGGAATGAATAATGATGCACTAAACGAAATGATTAAAGACCTAGAATATTCGATTGAGTTTCACGCCAAGCAACTAGAAGCAAAAAAGATGCAACTAAAAGCGTTAAAGCAAATGAAAGAAGGTGAAAAATGACACTAGCAAAAGCAAACTTAGAGATCGAACGAACAGACCGAGGCTTCAACATATCGGGCTTAGAGTACACAGTCGAGGAGGCAATGTATATTGCTGACTGGGTTGTTACTAAACTACAAGACGAACACCCTACGCAAGAGATGATCGATGCAGAGATTGGTCACGATGAGTGGAGGTTAAAATTCAATGACTAGTATTAACCTATCAGGAATCCAAAGCATAGTAGTCCCCTTAACTATTCAGGTGGGGGACGAAGTGCGGGTGGTGCACGATGTAAACAACAAGTATCAACAGCAAGAGTACGCATTGATGGTGGTTCATGAGGAAGGGGTGGTTGGATACATCCCATGCCTTAACACCATTAAGAAGTACATAAAGAAAGCTGAGGAGGATAATGATCTACGGGCATACAAGAATCAGAGAGAGCGTTATGCAATCACTGATCTTATCCGTAGCAATATCATAAGTGATCTATTTAGAAACCACACTGAAGTGATTGGTAAGATAGGTCGTGTTCAATTAGATGATGATCAAGAAAAAGTGTTGAGTGTGACTGTATCACTTGACTATATGTAGAAAGGAAATGTTATGCCGTATGTAAAAACAGAAGATGTGTGGGCTGTGACCTACGAACACCCTAGCATTGAGCCGATTGGTGCAAACCAGTACCATGTGTACACCTACCTTGAGTGGTGCTACAAGGAGGTAGATAGAATGGGTGAGGGATTCAGTGTAGTAGAAACTACTAACGATAAGGGTGAAGATATATGTTATGTAAGACGCAAACCAGTAGGCAAGGAGGCAGAGGTTAATGGATAAATCAGCACATGCTTTCAATGTAGCCGAAGCGGTGCAGTATGGTATAGATAGAGCGATACTTATACAGCACATAAGATTCTGGTGTAAACAGAATACAAACAAGAAGGATAGCTATCACGATGGGCATGTGTGGATGTTTCAAAGCGTAGAGGATATGCATAAGCATTACCCCTACTGGTCTACTCATAAGCTACATCGATTACTTAGGAGTATGGAGCAGGAAGGTATCCTATTGGCAGGTAACTACAATAAGGTTGGTTACGATAGAACGAAGTGGTACACTTTGAATATCGATATTGTAGATTCACCAAATGGAGATCGTAAGAACGCTGAACCTATACAAGATACTAAAGAAGATACTAAAACAGATACTCTATTTGAAGAGTGTTGGATTCAGTATGGCAGAAAAGGTAACAAGACTACAGCTAAACGATACTGGAAGAAACTAAGCGAGGGGGAGAAGTTTAACATACAGTTAGCTATCCCTCCTTACATAGCCAGTCGTGAGCCTAAGTATAGGAAAGACTTCCAAGGTTGGATCAACCCTATCAATCGTATATGGGAAGATGTGATAGTAGAAGAAGTTAAACAAGAGATAACCAAAGAAATGAAAGGATTCTTAAATTGAAAACAGTACCTCATTCCATTGAGAGTGAGAAGGGTGTGTTAGGTTCTGTTCTGCTAGACTCAAATGTGTTTAGCGGAGTAGACCTATACTCATCCGATTTCTATGATAGAAAGAATGAATTATTATGGGAATCACTCTCTAATATGTACAAGGCGGGCGATGTTATAGACCCGCTCACCATCTACCAGTACCTAGAAAAGAATAATCTTATGGGTCGTATAGGTGGACAGGATTATCTAATCGAGCTTCAAGATGCGGCTCTAATATCAGCACACTCACAGCATTATGCAAGTGAGGTAAAGCGTACCAGTGATTTGCGTAGAGAGATATCTATCCTAGAGGATGGGTTACGAGTTGCCTATGATGGCAAAAGTTCTCTAACAACTACTGTACAAGACCTAACAGGCATGGAGTTGAGCTTGTCTAGCGATAGCCAAGAGCTTGAGATTGATGAGTTGGCTAATAACTTCATCGAAGATTGTGCCAAAGGTAAGGTTGGTCACTTCGGTTGGTGGTGTAATGAATGGACTAGGCATCTAGGTAAGATGAGTTCAGACCTTATGATCTTCCACGCCCCACGATCAACTGGTAAGACGGCAATGATGTTGCAGTGGATAGCCGCATCACACCAAAGCGGGTTGCGTACACCTCTTGCATCTATTGAGATGTTAAAGAAAGAGTTAGCACCTAGGTTCATTGCTCATGTAGGTCAGGTCACTACCTTTACTATGAGAACTAGGGGTCATATCACTAACGATGAGGAGTCACGATCAAGAGAAGCCGTTAAAAATATCAAGGCACTTAACCTTTGCATAAGGGATAAGGCTATGACTATAGATGATATCATACTGTGGGCAACAGCCGAGGCTCGTAATGGTATTGATGCTATCTTTATTGACAACCTACTATCTATATCAGATGGAGGGAAGCAGTATCAGAGCAAGACTATTATGTATGATGACTTCATCCGTAAGTTTAGAGACTTGCGAGATCAGTTAAAGATACCAATCATTATATTAGCACATCCGAATGCTGAAGGGCAGGTGGCTTGGTCTAAGGATGTTGAGAACTTTGCTGATATTATTCTATACATGGCAGAGGTTCCGCCTACTGGTGCTGATATCAATGGAGTAAGGGTCGAACCTATTGATGGTTCAGGTAAACACATACTAGCCAAGTTCCAAAAGAATAGGCAGGGTATTAGTCCAATGGCGAGTCTTAGATTTTACGGGGGCACTCAAACATTTGAACATGTTAGATGGGAGGGTAACTAGTATAAATCCTCAAGAATATCTTGATTACTTGAAAGTAAAATGAGACAAATAACGCAGACGAAAGGGAAATATGTATAAGGAATTATTTGATCACAAGGGATTGTCGATAGTAATTGTAGACTCTAACAACTATGGAGTTTACGACAAAGATAAACCCATCATTAGGTGGGGAGAGAATGGAAAAGAAATCAGCAGGACATACAAGTACAGTTACTTTAGTAACATAGAGTTTTGTGTTAAGTATGTTGCCAAGCAAGTATCAAACAGACAAGCACAAGATCTTAAGTCTTGGCTTGAGTCTTACAAGGAACTAATAATCAAACTTGAAAAATTAATAAAGGAGTAGTATGAACGTAGCAATTACAGATGAAGAAAGACATGCAAACGCAAGCTCACCTCACAGGGTAGCTATCATTGAAAGCCTAAAGTCTATATCGGAAAAGCTAGGAGTAGAATATCCAGAGGTATCTTATGCCGATGTTGGCGAGCAGTACAACGAGCACGTTGCTTGGTTGGCAAGACTAAGTAAGGTTGTTTCACTAATCGAACAAGGAGAATAAGTTGAGTAGAACTAAACCAGTTACAACATCAAGCAATCCATCAGTAGCTACATTTGAATGGTCAGCATCTAGTGGTGTCTTTACAGCATGGCACTCAGCAAAGAAACAAAAGATCGAGATTGGAAATAACTTTTCATTCGCACCTCTTGATCAGCTGTGTGTTATAGGTGGGTATCTTAAAGATAAGGGAACGGCTCGTACCCGTGAACTTCATCACTTAAATAAACCTATCGAAGTTCTCTTATGGAAAGATGGTAAGAGTTCGGTCTATGCATCTGGTATGTATGCCGACATCAAGGGTGATCTTAAATCTCAAGGGATTAAGTTCCGTAAGATTATCTACGCTACACTGCTAGATGACCTAGAGGAGTTTTCTTTTGGGGATACAATCAAGCTAGACCTAGGTGGTGCGGCTATGAGTGAATGGATAGAGTCTAAGATCTTACTTACCGATGGTGTTAAGATTGGAGAGCCTGAGATGGTTGAAGTTAACAAGATGATTAAATTCTGGAAGCCAAAGTTCAATGTGTTTGAGCTTTCGGATAATGAGTCACAGTTGGCTAATGAAGCTGATGAGGTTTTGCAAGATTACTTCAATGGTGAGTACAAGAAGGACGAGCCTAGCAAGAATGTAGAGCTAGAGGAGATACCCTTCTAATGGCATTACCCCACAACAGAACGTGGTACACCAAGAAGCTAGTTGAGAAGGCGAAGCGGTGTGTCAAGTTGCGTGATAATTATATCTGCCAACGTTGTAACAAAGAAGTATCAGGTAGTAACTGTCACGCAAGCCACGTTCTGAACGTGGGAACCCATAAGAATATGGAGTTAGACCCCACTAACATGAAGGTTCTATGCTCCTACTGTCACTTACATTGGTGGCACAAGGATGTACTACACGCTACCGAATGGTTTAAAGATAAGTTTCCAGAGCGTTATGAATACCTAATGCGTATGGCTAAACTTAAATTTAAAATATCAACAGCAGACCTTGCTGAGTTACACGATGCAACTAAGGCTGATGGTTCTGACTATGGGCAAGCGTATTATGAAATAATAAAGGAGATAGTAAATGAATGATTACTTCTTATCTACAATTGTAATTGCTTTATTCACGAGCATATTATTCGGTTGTTTATACTTAGAATTAATGGAGATAACAAATGGCATACAGCTTAAATAAATGTAGAAAGATCAGGGATAGAGTAGATGAAGTCGGTATATATGAAACAGCTTTAGAGTTTGCTATATCATCCGACAGTGTAAAGAGAGCACTAAGATATTTAAAGAAAGATAAATCAGACGATGAAACTATTACAGAAAGAAGAGATTGTATTATTAATGGGGGTAACACTGTACTCTGTATTGGTGATTTGCACTGCCCATTTGATCTTGAAAGTTATTTCGATTTCGTATGTGACATTGCGGATATTCACAAGCCAGATGTTGTTGTTTTCATTGGCGATGTTGTTGACAATCACTACGCAAGCTATCACGAAACTGACCCCGATGGGATGGGCGGCAGGGATGAATTAGATTTAGCTATCGAAAGATTAGCTCGTTGGTACTCTAAGTTTCCTAACGCTTACGTTACCATTGGTAACCATGATCGTATGGTTATGCGTAAGAGCCAGACTAGCCACATACCAAGGAGATGGATAAAGAGTTACTCCGAGGTTCTTGAAACCCCTGACTGGTACTTTACAGATAAGGTAGACATCGATGGTGTACAGTACATACACGGAGAAGCGGGCACAGCTAGAACTAAATGCAAGATGGATATGATGAGCACAGTGCAGGGTCACCTACATACTCAGGCTTATACTGATTGGCAGGTTGGAAGGAAGTTTAAAATATTTGGTATGCAAGTAGGTTGTGGCATTGACTTCAGTAGTTATGCTATGGCGTATGCCAAGGCGGGTAAGAAACCTGCTATCGGATGCGGTGTAATTATTAATGGTGAAGTAGCAATTAACAGGATGATGGAATTATGATAGGTATTACAGTTGAAACAGATGACATGAAGATAATGATTAAAGACAACGATGCTTATACAATTGAGGATGCGGTGGACTTAACATCAAGGGCAATGAGTATTCAGTTCGGAGAAGATATTGAGCTGTCATTTCTACAAGAGGATGACAACATTTATATACAAAAGAATCCGCCTAGAGATAACATTCAACACGAGGGTATGTAATGCTACCAACAAACGCACAACATCGTAAGAGCATTCCAGTCTATACTGGGTTTATTAAATACTTTCCCGATGCTATTGTTGAAGTAACCAAGCAATCAGTAGAAGGCAGTAGGCAACACCACGGAGATAAAGTTTGGTGGGATAAAAGCAAATCGAAAGACGAATTAGATTCACTAATGCGTCACCTACTAGAAGGGGACTGGGCGGCTGTGGCTTGGAGAGCTATGGCTAACCTTCAAAGGGAGTGCGATGTACAAAAAAGTAATATATAGAAACAAAAATACAGGTAAAAAAGAAAGTAAATGGTTTGAAATTAAAGGACGCAGAAACGGAAGTGGATTACATATAGATAAAAACACAGAAGTAGAAGCGATAAAATTTATGAACGAACCACATGTTGATTATCTCGGTTCTTTTTACCATGAAACTAAGAGGGGCTAGTCGCCCCTTTTTTATTTGTCTAGCTTGATTACTTTAACGTAAGTCGAGCCTCGATAGTTGAGAGTCACTTCCATTGTAATACCTCCAATGTTAGTGCGTTCCTTCGTACACTATGTACTACTTCC
>Ga0187217_1000193_pt1 | contig 24699 bp, 35 predicted proteins | sample 15SPOviralmetaG_FD_130165 | JGI IMG/M metagenome (GOLD analysis project Ga0187217, IMG submission 130165) | Marine viral communities from the oligotrophic San Pedro Time Series (SPOT) site, San Pedro Channel, CA, USA - 15 SPOT_SRF_2010-09-15... | ecosystem: Environmental > Aquatic > Marine >... | reverse complement strand
GGCAATAACTAATTACACAGAATTACAATCATCAATAGCTGATTGGCTTAACCGAGATGATTTAACAACAGTTATTCCCACGTTTATTTCTTTAGCAGAAAAGCAATTGGAACGCTCTGTCAGGCATTATGAAATGATTGTCAGAAGTGCGGCTGTTTTAGATACTCAGTACACTTCTTTACCAAATGATTGGCTTGAAACTATTAGAGTCCAATTAACCTCTGGCAACACGCACAGATTGGAGCTTGTAAGCCTAGATGATATGGTGGAGCTACGGGAAAAAAGCGGAAATACTGCCGGTCGTCCAAGATATTATGCGCACATTGGAAACACTTTGGAATCCTATCCCACTCCAGATTCAAGCTATGATCTAGAGCTCATGTATTACCGGAAAATTATCCCTTTAGGGAGTACAGTTGCATCCAACTGGCTACTTGAGGCAGCGCCAGATGCATACTTGTATGGCGCGCTATTAGCTGCAGCTCCTTATCTTTCAGAAGATGAACGCATCGAAGTTTGGGGGGGTTTGTACTCTTCCGCTATACAAGCATTAAACAATACCAGCAACGCAAGCAGAGATAGTGGGTCTGGATTGAAAATGAGATTTGTAAGTCATTAAAAGGAGTTATCAAAATGGCAACATTAGCAGATCGGGTTTACGATTCTGGCCTGACGATTTTAGATTTAGAGGCATCAAGGCTAGACATATGTAGCCAAGAGCCAACAACTTACGCTGAAGCAACAACAACCTACACTTTAGGTAATGCTACAAGCATCAGTATAGATGCACCAAGTGATCGAACAGGCGGAGGTCGCAAAGTGACTCTTGCCGCTGTTTCTGGCGGTTCAGTTTCAGCCACAGGCAGCGCTACTCACTACGCTTTAACAGATGTAAGCAACACAAGGCTGTTGGCAACTGGATCGTTAACTTCTCCTCAATCGGTTACAGCAAATAACACATTTGCAACTGCTGCATTAGACATAGGCATCCCTGACCCTGCATAGGAGACTAACATGGCTCTTGTTTTAGCAGATAGAGTTCAAGAAACGACAACAACAACTGGGACCGGTGCATATACTTTGGCAGGGGCTAAAGCCGGTTTTGCTAGCTTTGCAAGTGTTGGGAATAACAATACAACGTATTACGCTGTTTCAGACGGCACAGACTACGAAATTGGATTAGCAACCTATTCATCAAATGGCCCTGGATACTTAAACAGAACAACTGTCATAACAAGCTCAAATAGCAACAATGCAGTAAATTGGGGTGCTGGCGAAAAAGATATTTTTCTTACGCTTCCAGCAGAAAAAGCAGTTGTTGAGGATGGTTCAAACAATGTTGCCATAGGAAATAATATTTCTTTAGGTGGCACTGTAGACGGCAGAGATTTGGCTATTGATGGAACTAAGCTTGACGGCATAGAGGCCAGCGCCACGGCAGATCAAACTGATGCAGAAATTAAAACTGCTTATGAAAACAATGCTGATACAAACGCCTTTACTGACGCTTTGTTAACTAAGCTAAATGCCATAGCTGCAAGCGCAAATCTTTATGTTCACCCTGATCATACTGGCGAGGTCACTAGCACGGCAGACGGTGCAACGGTCATTGCTGATCACACTGTTACAGAAGTAAAATTAAAAATCAGTAATACGCCAACAAACGGTTATTTTCTTTCGGCTCAATCAGCAAATGTAGGTGGTTTAACCTGGGCAGTACCGCCAGCCGGATATACTGATAGTGATGTTGATACGCACTTAAATACTGGAACCGCAAATAGTGGAGAATATTTGTCTTGGACTGGAGCTGATTATGATTGGGCCGCAGTTCCTGCCGGATACGCAGACAGTGATGTTAATACCCATTTAAATCAACCAAGTGCTTCAACTGGCGAATTTCTGCAATGGGATGGCTCAGATTACGCTTGGACATCAGCCGCTAATCAAAGTTTAGACACAACCTCAAGCCCAGTTTTTTCTGGTTTAACTGTTACGGGAACCATACAAGCTAACGTATTTAACGCCACCTCAGACGCAACTCTAAAAACAAATATTGCTCCAATAGAAAACCCTTTGGCTATTTTGGAAAAAATAACAGGCGTGTCTTTTGATTGGAAAAATAGCCAAGGAAGTGCTGAAGGTGTTTTAGCACAAGACGTAGAGCAAGTATTACCCAACGCTGTTAACACAGATGAGCAAGGTAAAAAATCTGTCAGCTACAACAATTTAGTCGGTGTACTTATTGAAGCAGTGAAAGGCCAACAAGAGCAAATCAACAAATTGAAGGACAGGCTAAATGGGCTTTCAAATTAACGGTGTTGAGTACATAAATAGCAGTGGCGAAGTTTCTAATGGTTTTAAAACAGCAAATAGCCAGAGCATAACAGGCACTGGAAATATAACTACTGGACCGTCACAAAATACAACAACTTACGGTGCCACTTTTAATAGTGTTGGTAGCTTTTTGTTGGCTTTTGTTACAACAGATTTCTACGCTAGTGGTAACTATAATTTAACATCAGGTACTCAGCGAAGAGGTATTGAGCAAGGCACTACAATTGCAGGTTCAGGAATGTATAACCCTACCTATTCAAGTTCCTTAAGTGATTATGTCCCTTGGGAATACCCCAATGGCATGAGTAATGGCGGTCCAGCATCGAGTGAAAGTTCGCATGGCTCTGGCACTTGGAGAGCGCTTTGTGGCGGTTTTGATGACCATACTTGGACTTGGCATCCATGTTACTTATTCATAAGGATTTCATAATGGCATTCCAGGTTAACGGCGTCACAGTTGTAGATTTTACCAGAACATTTGCATCAACTGCTTTTCCTAGAACAGTAAATGGAATTTCTGTTCTTGGGAGTGGTGATTTAAAATATATAAGACCTGGAGCAGCCTCTAATCATGTTATTGGAGATTATATATATTGCGGCCATCAAAGTGCTGTTTATACCAGCGGCGGCTATCCTGCGACTGTATTTCAAGCAGGAACAACTCATGCAGCTTCTGGATTTCGCCGAGATAATACTCACGCATTTGATTATAAATATCGTCAAGGAGGCGACACAGCAGTCACAGGTATATCTGGACCATGGAGAGTTGCCAGTGAGGGGATGTTTGATACGGGCACTAACCCATTTCAACAAGATATGATGTTTGTGAGGATTGTATAATGGGATTTCAAATTAATAGCGTAGAAGTTTTAGGGACCACGGGTTTCGCTAACTATACCAATACTTTTAAAACATTAGACGGAAATTCTATTTTAGGCTCTGGCAACATTACAGATAATGGAGCCGACAGTTTATTATTTAACAAAATTGGCTCTTATACTGTAGCGATGACAGGCAACCCTGTTAATCAGTCAGCGGCAGTGGCGGCAACTGCTTTATATTACTATTATAATAGCCAATATGGTGGGTACTCTTATGCGCTGATGTCTAGCACAGGAAGTAGCTTGAGTAGTAACGCATATCACGGCTTATCAGGCACATGGATGAGCAAAGCACCAAGTTGCTCCCCCTCAGCAGGATCACTAGCTGGATGCATATGGCAAAGGATAACTTAAATGGCTGTTTGGAAAATAGAAGAAATAAGAAATGCAAAATCTTTAAATGAAGAAAACAATCATTTTGATTTGGAAATGAACCACCCAGAATTTGGATGGATACCTTACACTTTAAGGCCTGACGATCCTGATGGCAGTATTAGTAATTCAGAATTGTTGTCTATGATTGGCTCAGATTACGCAGCTCATATTCCACCTACTTCTGAAGAAATAATTACGCAAAAAGCAGCGGAAGTAAGGGCAGAGAGAGACAGACAGCTAGAACAAAATGTTGATCCAATGGTTTCAAACAATTTGCGTTGGAATGAATTAACAGAAGAGCAAAGAACAATTTGGACAGATTATCGAACAGCATTGCTTGATATAACTAATCAATCAGGTTTTCCGCATGAAGTGACGTTCCCTACCCCACCGGCTGGCTATAGATAAATGTTTGGCCTATTTCCCCTCTCCGGAGCTGCGCTTGGTGATATAGGTGTAAAAAGCATTGGCTTATTACTTAATAATATAAACGCTCAAAATCCTGTTGTTGATGATTTACCATTAACACAGCATCATAATTTAGCACTGGACACTGTTGAAGCACAAAATCCAGTTATTGATCAGATCTTAGTAACTAAGAATTTTGATTTAACGCTCCAGGGAATTTTAGCTCAAGCACCTACGCTCGGACAAACTGGTTTAACTGAAAGCCATAATATTGGTTTTAATTTTCCGCCAATCCCTCCAACAGTAGATGATCTCTCTCTTACTCAAGATCATAATTTAGCACTGAGTAATATTGAGGCCCAAAACCCTGTTATTGGTGGTGCAACTGTTAGCGAAATTTTAACTGTATCATTAAGTAATATTTCTACTCAAAACCCAACAATCGGAACGCTTGGCGTAATCTATGAATACCAAATTCCAGCAGAGCATTTAGCGTCTGCACCTCCAAGCGTTGGATCTCTTGGGTTGACCCAAAATCATAATTTAAATTTTAGTTTTGAGGGCGCAGCTCCAACTTTAAACGGCCTAAGATTGAAATGGGCAGCAATTCAAGTCCTGCCCGAAACGTACACCGAAATTACTGTTCCAACTGAAACTTGGAGCGACACACAAATTTAGGCTTGGTAGGCATGTTGTGTTATGAATAAAACAAAGGAGAATTGAAATGACAGTCACAGTAAATCTCCCCGTTGTGGGAGGTAGCCAGGACACCTGGGGCCAACTTTTGAACGAAAGCCTCCAAAACATTGCAGATGGTGTAAATGGTGCTAATGGTGCTAAAATGTCCCCAGATCTTGATAGCTTAATAATAGACGGGGATACAGTTACAGCTACAGCAGACGAGTTGAGTAAATTGGCTGGTTTTATTGGAACTGTTGTTGCTCTAAATAATGCTCATACTTTTCTTGATGGTGCTCAGTCAGGTGTAGAGGTTGGGGGAAAAGCTGTCATTTACGGAGCTCAGGGATCAGTAGCACTTGGCAATGGTTGGGTAGTTGAGTCAAACGGAAACGATTTAGATTTCAAAATTGGCGGAAGCAGAAGGATGAAGCTTTACTCCAATGGTGATTTAGCAGTTGAAGGAAATGTCACTGCTTATGCGAGCCTCTAAATGGCGTTACAAACAACAGGACCAATATCTATAAATGATTGCTCGATAGAGGCAGGCTACGGTTCTGGATCGACAATGAGTTTAGATAATTCAGATTTAAGAGATTTAGCTGATATTACAGGTTCTGGTTCTGAAATAAGTTTAAATGATTTTTATGGCGCTAGTAATATAATTACTGGAACATTATGGACATTTAATCCAACACTTAATGTTGGAGGAAATGGGTATTATTACACATCACGCATAACGGTTTCAGATTTTGTTTCATCAGGATTTGCAAATGGCGACACTCTAAAAATTAGATCAGATACTTACGTCCAAGCTAGTTCATATTTTGTAGCAGCTCTCATTATTGATATGCCCTGCACAATTTTAAACGAAGGAAGAATTGTCGGTAAAGGTACTGCCGGCGGCAGCAGTTATTCAACTGGACCATCACAATACGTTGCAGCAAGTTACCAGCACCCAACTGGTGTTGCGGCTGGTCCTGCAATTGATGTTCAATCAACAGGCGTGACAATTGTTAATCAACCTGGGGCCTATATAGCTGGTGGGGGCGGCGGTGGTGGTGTCGGTTGGACTTCAAGTAGCACAAATGCCGGCGGTGGCGGAGGAGCCGGCGCTGGAGATGGCGGTCAAGGATCAGAGCCTACTGCTGTAGGAGGAACGGCTTCAGCATCAGGGGGCAATGGGGGCGGTACAAATGGTAATGGTTCTAGAGGCAGTGGTATTAATGGATATTTATATGGAGGCTACGGGGGCGGATCAGGTGGCGGAGGTTGTTCAATTTTAACTCCAATGGGCGGCGGCGGTGGTGGTATGCAATTGCCAGGTCTAGGTGGATCAGGTTCTGATGGAACTGCTTATGGAGGAAGAACTATAGGAAGAGGCGGTAATGCTGATGGCGCAGGGCAAGGAATTGGCAATGGAGTTACAAATACTTCTGGCGGCGGCGGAGGCTGGGGCGCGACAGGTGGAACAGGCCAAGGTAATTATGCAGGAGGATTAGGAGGTCCAGCTATTAAAGGAACTGCTCGAACTGTTACAAACAATGGATCAATTTACGGATCAACATAATGGCAAGATATAATTATGCACATAAAGGATATGAAACTGTTGCTAAAGTTGAGGAAGCAGTGACAGCTTTCAAGACACGACTTGATAACAATCCAACTGATTGGTGCAGTGTAAAACCGTTAATAGATAGTCAGGTTATTTTTATACAAGAAGATAATTCTAAACCAATAGAGACAGCAGAAGACACTATTGTAAAATCAACATCAAAAAATATTAAACCAGTTCGAACATACCAGTATGGAGATGTTTTAAGTGATGCAGAAATTAATGATTTAGGCGGATCAAGCGAAAAATATTACAACGTATTTGCAGTCCATGACGGGTCTAATTTCACACATGTTTCAGAGGTAGAAGTTGTTGAGAAGGTTTTGCAAATGCGAACTTCATACGCAAAATGGAGACAGGTTGACAAATATTATGACACTCAAGTTTCTGAGGGTGAAGATAGTATAGAAATTAATGTCTCTAACCAAGATATGACAAAATATGTTTCTTAAAGGAATTAATTAATGCCTTACGTTCCTCTCAAGTTAAAACCAGGATTTTACAAAAACGGCACAGAATTTGAAGGTTCAAATCGTTGGCGTGATGGCTCTTTAGTAAGATGGCTTGACGGTAATTTACGTCCGATTGAGGGATGGGCAGTACGCAAAGAAAACTTTTCTAATAATCCAATTAGGGGAATGCATACCTGGCAAGGAAATGATGGAACTGCTTATGTTGCGGCCGGTAGTGCTACTGAGCTTAAAGCAATGACAGGTGGTGGCACTCTGTATGATATTACACCTGATGATTTAACTCCTGGCATCAATGATGCGGCTGTTAATACTGGATACGGTTTTGGCTCTTATGGGACAGGTTACTGGGGCCAACCAAGGCCAGTAACTTCTGATACCATACCTCAAGAAAGCACCACTTGGCAGCTTGATAATTTTGGAGAAGAGTTGGTTGGACTTCACATAACTGACGGCAGGATTTGGAATTGGGATCTGACAACAACTGTTGGCGCTGAACATGTAACCAACGGTGATTTTGCAAATCAAACTGAATGGAGTTTAACAGATGCAACCAACTGGACAATAAATAACAATCAGCTTATTTATAAACCTCTTGAAGAAACTATCCCTCAAATTGATCCACCAGTTGCACCTCCAACAACTTATAATGTGACAGTTGTTAATGATGGTGGAGTTAATAAATTTGCGCTGAATGGAGCTGTTGCCCCAGCTATAAGATTGCTTCGACGAGAGACCTACACCTTTGATTTGAGTGATCCTAGCAATAGTAACCACCCGTTGGCGTTCCAAACTGGTTCCCCAAATGGTATTAATTATACGCAAGGATATACCTTAACAGGCACACCAGGAACAGCCGGCAGTCAAGTAACTCTGGCTGTTGACGCAGCTGCGCCATTAACAGGATTGGTATATTGGTGCACAAATCACGGCCAAGGAATGGGCAATAGTGTAACTACAGAAGATATTTCGCAATTTGAATACAATGGTGATTTTTATCCAGTGGTGGAATATCCTAATCCATATAATTTATTTAATATGCCTCAAGACTTTGAGGATGATGACGAAGTTGAGTACAATGTTCCTGATGGCGGTGCAGCTATTGGCGGATTAGTAGATGGGCAGTCATATTTTGTTACTGGTCATTACAATCAAAGTTCTTTATCTACTTCAGGTGGTTTTTCTTTATCTGCAACGCAAGGTGGTACTGAACTTGATATAACCGCACCTCTTCTTATTGGAGTAGATCCATCAGACGCAACTGAAGTTGATGTAACAAATAATAAAATAATAGCGTGGGGCGGCCATGCTTTCCAAAATGATGATAAAATATTGTATGATAATCAGAACGGCACAGATATTGGCGGTTTAACAAATGGCACTGAGTATTTTATTATTAATTCAGTAACTCCTAATCACTTCCAGTTGGCCGCAACAAAAGGTGGAGCCGCAATAAGTATAACAGCATTAGGCGCTGGACAACCTCACACTTTTAGAAAGCAACTTGGCGCTGGGCATACTTTCAAAAGAAAAAATTTCTATTATGCAATGCAGACATCTTGGCCAGCAAACATAGTAGTCACACCAGATAAACAAGATAGCCACGACATAACGGTAGAAGTAAACGCAGCCACAATATCACCAAATATGAAAATTAAAGTTCAAGGTTACAATTCTTTAACAGTGCATGTTGATGAGTTGCTTTCTGTTGGCGTGAATACTTTTAGATGGGGCGCAGATGACCCCAGAGTTTTTATATATATTACTCCACAAGATTGGGACCAAGAATTTTACATTGATAATATTTCAATCAAACAAGTGACAGTAGCAGAGCCAATAGCCAACGCTCCTACCAACAATAAAGGTGTGGTGGTTACAGAGGAGCGTTTTATTTTTGCTCTTGGGTCAGGCGGAAATAGTCGCCGCGTGTCTTGGTGCGATAAAGAAAATAAAACTGACTGGGTCGCGTCTGCCTTAAATGAGGCTGGGGACATAGAATTAAGCACTCCAGGGCAAATCATGGCTGGCTTAAATACCAGAGGCGTCACGTTGATCATAACAGACACAGACTGTTTTGTAGCGTCCTACGTGGGCCCTCCCTATGTCTACTCCTTTATAAAATCTGGCACAAATTGCGGGGCTGTTTCTCGTCTGAGTGCAGTTACTACAGACCTAGGAGCTTTCTGGTTTGGCCAAGAAAATTTCCATTATTTTGACGGTAACAGTGTCCAAACTATTAGTTGTGATGTGCATGATCATGTGTTTAAGGATTTTAATTCTGCCCAACAATCAAAGATTTGGGGCATGGTTAACGGAGCTCACAATGAAATCTGGTGGTTTTATTGTTCTGGGAATTCAACAGAAATAGATCGGTATGTTGCTTTCGATTACAAAGATAATCACTGGCTCATTGGAAATCTTTCTAGGACATCTGGAGTAAGTAGAGGCGTTTTTACTTATCCATTTATGGCGTCGCACAATACAACATCAACAATTAATAATCATGAAGTTGGCTATAATTACGATAATTCTCAAATTTTTTGTGAAACTTCGCCAATTTCAATAGGAAATGGAGATCAAATTACAAAAGTAACATCAGTTATTCCTGATGAGAAAACGCAGGGTGATGTTAATTTAAAATTTAAATCTAAGTTTCATCCAAATGATACAGAACGCACTTTTGGGCCATACAACCCAAGCAACCCAACTTCAGTTCGTTTTACTGGCCGACAAGTTAAAATGCGCGTTGAAGGAGATCAAAACACTGATTGGCAAGTTGGGACAATGAGGTTGGATGTGAAGCCTGGAGGTAAGCGATAATGCCAGTTAATCCGCCAGTTCTGGGATCGGACATACGACAATGGGGCCGACAAATTAATCTTTTTTTGGCGCGAAATATAGGAAAATTGTACTTTAAAACAAGTGAAGATAACCCAAGCGAAAATGGAATATTTTTGTGGGATGAGGATAAGAATTATCCAGTTGTTTCTGCCGGGAATGCATTTCGACAAGTGGCAATGAAACAAGCAACCCCCTCCTCTTCTGTAGGCGCGCCAGGGAATAAATCTGGCATGATAGCTTGGGACCAAAATTATATTTATGTCTGCACGGCAGACCATGACGGAAGCACGGCCATATGGAAAAGAACAGCTCTAACAACTTTTTAGGCACTGAAGAATTTGAACGGTGTAAGCCTTACATTTTGGCAGCCCTAGAATATACTGGCGGAACCCATGATATTATTGATATTTATGAAGGATTGTATAAAGGCACGATGCAATTATGGCCGGCTAAAAAAAGTTGTTTAGTCACTGAAATAATTAAATACCCAAAAATGAAAGTCCTAAATGTTTTTCTTGGTGGTGGAGATCTCACAGAAATTATGAGTATGCATGAAGATGTAATAAGCTGGGCAAAAGGGCAAGGCTGTGCGGCTTTGAACATGACAGGCAGATTTGGGTGGAAAAAACCGTTGGCGAAACATGGGTGGAAACCCTTGCACTCGTCTTATGTTAAGGAGATATAAATGGGCAAGGGTGGATCAAGTTCAACAACTTCCACAGAAATTCCGTACTGGTTAGAGGAAGCCGCCAAACGTAACCTCAACCAAGCAGATCGAATAAGCAGAATTGGCGCTGTTCCAATGAGTTACGGGCCAACAGTTGCGGGTTTTTCTCCTATGCAAAATTCCAGCTTTTTAAATACTGCTAACCAGGCAAGCGCGTTTGGTTTGGATGCTCCAACTGGAAATGACGTATATGGTGGAATGCCGCCACCAACTGATTATGGTGGAGGAGTAAAAGGGTACAGTGCGAAACCTTATTTTGATGCAATTACTGGAGAGTTTAGAGAAGACCGCCCTGCTCAAGCCAATTACATAGATAGTTTTTTTATTAACCCATTCACTGGAACCACCGGGATAAATGCTGGTAACGTATCTGACATTGGTTATGAAAACACAGTTCCTGTTGGCGTAGACGGTCAACCTGTTATTGGCGGAGGCGCAGGCAGTGGATTATTAGGTGGGGGTGGATCTGGGGGTGGATCTGATCCTTATCACGGTGGTGATAGCGTTTCTGATTTCTTAGATCCAAATGATAGATTTGGTCTTGCTGAGCACATGGAGCGTCAAAAGAAAAATTATGCTGCCGGTAATACAGAAAATTCAATAGGTTTTGCCCAAGCGCCAGATGGAGGGGTTCACGCTGTAGGGTATGAAGATGGCCAAATGACCCCAGCGGCAGTAGATGCTTCGGGTTACACTATGAAAGACACCAACCCTTTTGATATGTCGTTTGGTGATCATGTTAGCCAAATTGGAAGCGATGTTGTGGAGATTGCAGGAAATATCCCTACCCCGATGAATTTGGCAACCAAAGCATTATCGAGCGACGAGGATCTCCCTGGCAACGCTTTTTCCAGAGCTTTTAATATTGGAGCCGGTAAAAAGGATGAAAGTTCAGATAGCGGATACGTTGGAGAAGCAGGAGACGGATGTGTAATTGCCACTCATGCAATTTCAACTGGTGCATACAACTACAAGGTACGCAGAGAAGCGGAAGTTTGGTGTATGAGAAGATTGCATAACAAATGGTGGGGAGAAACAATCCGCCAAGGATATCGATACTTGGGCAGACGTAAAATTGAACAAGGCAAAGCTTCTGAGCATTATGACGAGTTCAAACGTTACATTGCATTTGCAACAGGCAAACAACGTGACCTTCGAGGCGCATTAACATTCACACTTCGCAGCGTTCAATTTTTCGCTGTTGGATTATTTACGAGGAATTCATAAATGGCAGGATCAGGCGGCAAAGGCGGTGGAGTAGCCGCAAATCCAGTACCGGCAAATCATTCAGTACCTCAACCAAAACTTTTTAACACTGGTGATATGTCACACATTACAACTCCAAATTTGGCTCCTACAGAAATCTTGGCTGGGCCAGGCGGAGACATGAGCGCAGCAATGCCGCAACCAGGCTTTAATGTAAATAATGCAGCATCAACTGCAATGCAAAGGTCGATGGGGGCTACTGACGCAGCTATGAGTGGACCTTTGAATGTTGGAGCTTTCAACAATCCTTATCAACAGCAAGTGATAGACAATACACAACAAGACATTGAGCGCCAACGGCAAATGACCATGAACACCTTGGGCGCACAAGCGCAAGCGGCAGGAGCTTACGGAGGTTCTCGGCATGGAGTTGCTGAAGGTGTGACAAATGCTGAATATGGCAGAGTTGCAGCAAACCAGTTGGGCAACATGCGCATGCAGGGTTATAATACTTCTATGGCAAACGCCATGAATGATAGAACTGCCAGACTTAATGCTGCCAATCAGCTTGGCGGAATGGGCAACACGGCATTTAATACTGGCAGAGCAATAAACCAAGATTTAGCTAGTCAAGGCATACTGCAACAAGGATTGCAACAAGCTCTGATTGATTCAGCTAGAAGCGATTTTGGTAATTATGCAAACTCACCAGCTAACAGTTTAAACCTACCATTGGCGGCTCTTGGACAAGCTCCCAAGCCAGTTTCACAAACAGAAACTGCTTCTCAATCCCCAGGATTATTAAACACTCTTGGCGCACTCAAATATTTAAAGATTTTTTAAATGGATCTAAGCCCTAGAGACATATTGGCTCGAACAATTGAGGCAGAGGCGGGCAATCAAGGTGCATTAGGAATGATGTCAGTAGGTTCTGTTATTATGAACAGACTGAAAAACCCAGCTTATGCAAGTGATCTCCACAGTGTCATTCTTCAACCTGGGCAATTTTCAGTATGGAACAAAGCAACAGGATATGCTGGAGGAAATCAAGGCAGAAACATGGATTCTGTAATTCCAAGTGAGACTGCTTTTATGGTGACTGATCAGCTTCTAGATCAGAATTATAATGATCCAACTGGCGGTGCTACGCATTTTTATAACTCATCGATTTCAAATCCGTCATGGGGAAAACAGGCTGGTGGGAATTGGATGGATATTGGAGATCACGTTTTTGGTGTTCCAGCAGAGACAAGGAAAAATGACATGAATGTAGAAAATTTAACAAATACCAGTTCACCCTTACTAATGCCTAAACCAAAACAACAACAACAAACCAATCAACCAAAAGGTTTATTTAGCTTAATTGGAGGCGCAGTAGGAAATGGTTTTTCTGGATTAAAAGATGCAATAACTGGTGATGACGCAGACAAATCAGATCGTCTGGCAATTGCTTTGATGTCGTTGAGTGGAAACCCTAACCAATTAAGACCACTCATGGAGATGGCAGCTAATGACATCAAAACCAGAGCAGATCAAAAACTGTTGGATAAAGGCAAAAATAACACAATAGAATTTTTAACAAAAAGAATGGAAGCTGGAGACACTAACGCAGGCACTGCACTTCAATTGGTTGAATCAGTAGGCGCTGGCGAGGCCTTAAAATCTTACATGACTGCCAACAATAATAACCCTTCAGATAAAACTGCCGCCAATACTAAAACTTATGAAAATGGTACTATGGTGATGGCTTTCCAAGGTGGAGGTAGAAAAGTTCTTGATCCAAATGGCGTTGAGGTTAAAGGTAAGGACGCTGCAAAAGTAAGTGCAGAGGCTAATGCATATGAAGTTGAGCAAGCCAGACTGACAAAACTGGCAGAAGCAAATGCAACAAATCAAGCTAGCTTAGTAAGCAACACAATTAAGAGCATTGATTCAACTGTAAGCTCACTGCGAAATTATGGCAGAGCCAAAGCAATGGTAAAAAGAGCAATAGCAAACGGCGATAATGTAACTGGGCTTGTTGAAGATTTATTTCCAAATGTTTCAGTAGTTGCGGCAGAGCTTGAAAATGCAAGGAACGCACTTGCTTTAGATGTTATTGGATCTGTTACTTTTGGCGCGCTATCAAAGGGCGAATTACAATTAGCACAGACGCAAGGTTTACCCCTACAATTAGAAGAAAAACAACTTCTCGAATTTATAGAAAGACGCGAACTAGCTCTTAATAAAATGAAAGTATCATTGGTAGAAGCTGCCAGATTTCTTTCTAAAGATGGCAACACAATGGAAATGTATGTTGATCAAATTCTTGGCAAGCAAGAACAAGTGGAAAACCCATACAAAGGCAAATCAGACGATGAGTTAGAGACGCTTTATGTTGAAGTTATGTCTGGTAACTCAACCTTGGCCCCTGCCCGGCGTCAAAGAATTATTGATGAAGCAGAAAGGAGGGCAGGATTATGAGCGAAACAGATACAGGTGAAAGATTTAGAGCCCTAGTAAATCCATCTGCGCCAAAGGAAGATAAAGTTCCAGAGGATTACAAAGCAAATTTAGGAACAAAACTAAGGACAGTCTTGCAAGGTTTATCATTTGGTAGTTCAGATGAGATTGAAGCTTTTATGCGCTCTATTGGATCTCAAAATTTTGAGGAAGCTTTAGGAGCAATAAGAACAGATCTCAAAAACTTTTCAGAAACTAATCCTGTTCAATCTGCCGCCTTGGAAGCTGGAGGCGCTGTCTTGCCTGGGATTGCAGCCGCACCTTTTACTGGTGGATCTTCAATGGCAGCAACAATACCTAGACTAATGGCGGCAGGAGCTGTAGCCGGAGGCGCTTATTCATTTAATACTGGTGAGGGTGGATTTAAAAGCCGAGCATCTAGAGTGCCTGGGGGTGCAACAACTGGTGCAATCTTGAATCCTGCAGTTTCAAAAGCAACTGAGGGAGGTGCAGTAATTCTGAAAGGATTGATAAGATCTGCCAGAAATCTTGTTGGGCGTAGAGGGTCAAATCTAGTAAACAACGAAATCCAAAGATTAATAGAGAAAACAGGCAAGACAAAAGATGAAGTGTTGCAAGATATTTATGATGGGAAAATTATTGCAGAAAATAGAACCCTTCGAGCAGCAATAAAAGCTTTACGAGCAAAAGATGGTGAAGCCAGTGGTATCATAACAGAAACCATAGCCAAAAGACCTGCTGAAACACGAGAAGTTGCAACTGATGCTTTAGATGGAGCTTTGGGCGGCAATAAACAAATGCAGTATGCAAAACAGCAAGCAACAAATCAGGCAGTCAGAGAAGCAGAAAATAAAGCTTATGCTCCATTTAAAACTGGAGAAGTAAATAGTGAGGTATTTGGTGAGCTTATAATGGCTTTAGAGGCAGTGCCAGCTGTACAAAAATCCTTACTTAAAAGGTTTCAGACAAGAGTAAATGATCCAGGCTACACACCTTTATTTAAAAAAGGGAAAAAAGGTGAGTTAAAATTTTTACGTCGGCCAACGCCAGAAGAAGCAGAAATGGTGCGTAAAGCTTTAGATTCCAAAACCACAAAAGAATTTAAGCCTAACGGTGATCCTTTTGTTGGTGAAGGTTATCAAGAAGTTGCAGGAAATTTAAGAGAAGCAATAGATATTAATATACCAGCGTTGGCAAGTGTTAGAGGCCAAGCTGCGGCAGCTAGAAATAACAAAGATGCGTTTCAAGCAGGTAGAACAGCATTCACTGGGAAAGCAGATGAAAAAATCTTTGAAGTAGAAGAGTTAATAGCAAAACAAGATGCTGATGAATTAAACGCTTATCGTTCTGGGTTTTTATCAGGCATTCAAGCCAAACTCCTTACACCTCAAAGAAGTACAGTTATTTCAAAATTAGCAGATGAAGAGTCAGCTGAAAGAGAAATATTAAAAATGATACTTCCAGAGGAAGATCTTCCAAGTGTTTTGAAGAAACTTGAGGTGGCGCAAGAAAGTAATTTAGCCAAAAAACAAATTATAGATAATACAAACACAGCCGAGGCTATGATTGAAAGTCAAAGCGGTGGATCTCAATTAGGTATTGGAAGTTTAATCCAAGCAAAAACTGGTGATCCTCGTGTTTTTGGCGATATAGCAAGAGCCTTACAAAAAGCATTTGGGCGAGAATTGAGCCCTTCAGAAAATGCAAGACTAGCTAAACTTGTGACCTCAACTGATCCTGATTACGTCAAAAGTGCCATAACAGATAAAGGTGGTTTAGCTTATTTACAGAGGTTTTTAAGCGGTGGTGTTGATATGGCGGCAAGTGGCGCGCCAGGTGCAGCAATTAATCTTGGCGCTGGGGAAGTGGCAGATAGAACCGGAAATAATGTGGAGCGAAACTTATTAGGATATTTTGGAAGGTAGAAAATGGAAATTAAAGAAAAAAGCCAAGACGAAATAGAGTCTATTGTCCAATCTGCAATAAGAGAAGCTGTGGATTTTATAGAAAGTGAAATTTCAGATCAAAGAATAAAATGTCAGCGCTACTATGATGGAGAAACAGATATTGGGAATGAAAGTGGACGTTCAAAAGTAACTGCCACAAAGGTCCGAGATGTTGTGAATTCTGTAAAACCTAGCATTATGAGAGTGTTTATGAGCACCTCTAAACCAGTAGAATTTATTCCTACCAATCAAGACGATGTGCCAATTTGTGAGCAGGCTACCAACTTCATCCACCATGAATTTCAAAGGCTCAATGGCTATAGAGTGCTTTCAGATGCAATTCACGATGCGCTTGTGAAGAAGCAAGGGATAATTAAAACATATTATAAGGACTATCCAAAAGCCAAAATCTACACTTTTACTGATTTAAGTGAAGATGAACTTACCCTTCTTACCAATGATAGTAACGTAACTATTATTAGCCAAGAGATGGAAATGGCTACAACAATGGATGAGTTTGGCAATCAAATGCAAGCGCCAAAGTATAGCGTTAAGATTTCCAGACAGTCTATGCAGAGTGAACTTTGCTTAGAAAGTGTTCCCCCGGAAGAGTTTTTTGTAAACACAGACGCAAGAACAATGGAAGACGCATACATAGTGGCTCACAGAACTGAAATGAGAGCCGGTGATGTTGTAGCTATGGGATATGATGCAGAAGTCATTTACAGGCTTGATGGGCTCACAAGCGGCTCTGATGTGGCAGAAACAGAAGTGCATCAACGTCAAGGTTATGATGAGGATTATGGCGAGTCTGATGAAATTGACCCATCAATGAAAAACGTCCTAATTACTGAATGTTACATGAGGCTTGATGTAGACGGCACTGGTATCCCAGTTTTACATAAATTTCTCTGTGGAGGCTCTAAATATGAGCTGTTGGACTTTGAGCCATGTGATCACATTCCAATGGTTAAGATTGAGGCTTTACCAGAGCCACACAGTTTTTATGGCAACGCCCTTTCAGAATATATTCTTGATGATCAAGACGCATCTTCTGCAATTTTAAGAGGTATTCTTGATAATGTGGCATTAACTAACTCACCCAGAATGGGTTTTATAGAGGGGCAAGCAAATATTTCCGACCTCATGAATTCTGAGATCGGCGGGCTGGTCAGACTTAGGCAAAGCGGCGCCGTTCAGCCCCTTGAAGTGCCTTTTACAGCCGGTCAAACGCTTGGTGCATTAGAGTATATGGACAAGCTAGTTGAGCAAAAAACCGGTGTGACAAACAACATTGCATTAAATCCAGATTCACTCCAATCAACCACCCAAGCAGCCGTGACTGCCACAGTAGAAGCTGCCGCCGGTCAAATTGAAGTAATGGTAAGAAATCTTGCTGATGGGTTAAAAGAACTGTTTAGATTAATGCTCAAAATAACTCATCAAAATGTAGATGAAGAGCGCATGATGCGCTTAAATGGAGTGTTTACGCCAGTAGATCCCAGGGTGTGGGATATTGGCATGGATATGAGTGTTAACGTTGGGTTAGGCACTGGCAGAGAAGCTGAAAAAGCAGCATCACTTCAACAAGCATTACAATTGCAAATGACTATTTACCAAAACTATGGCCCACAAAATGGGTTAGTTAGCCTAACAAATATAAGAAATACTTTATCTGATATGATGGCATCAAGTGGCATTAGAAATAGTGACAGATATTTTGCTCCAATAAATCAGGAAATAGAGCAACAACTGATGGCTATGCAGCAACAGCAACAACAAGCAATGGCTCAAAATCAACAAGATCCTAACCAGGCATTTATCCAAGCAGAGCAAATTAAGGCGCAATCTAAGATGCAAAGCGACATGGCTAAATTGCAATTAGATGCAACAAAAGCAGCCGCAGAAGATGATTTAAAACGTGATCAAATGGCTCAAGATCTTTTGGTTGATGCAGCTAAAGTTGCCGGTCAATATGGGTCAACAGTTGATGTGGCGGCAATAAAAGCAGAGCAAGATAAGATCCGAACCATTGCAAATGTTGCGCAACAACAAGGCTAATTACCTCAGATTTATGAACTTATGGAATTTTTTGTTATTTTGTAAACAAATCATACAAGTACAAGGTACATGATAGATAATTTGAAATTACGAGCTGAAGAAGCACAGAGATTAAGAAACGACACTGCTTTTAAGCAGTTCGTTGGAGATGTTCGCAACGCTCAAAAAGAGAAGTTTGCCAACAGTCAAGCTCATGAAGTTGAGCTTAGAGAAGACGCGCATGCAATTATCCGTGCGCTTAATGAAATTGAGATCAACCTCGACGCTGCAATTGGAGCAGAGAGACTCATTCAATATAGAAGGAAGTAGCACCGTGGACGCGACTACAGAAAAAGAAATCAACTCTGCAATAGAGGAGATTATTAATATCCCGGGGGAACCTGAGGAGAAAGCAGGTGAAGAGCCTGTTCAAGAAGCTCAAACAACTGAGGAAGCACCTCAAGAAGAGACTGAAGCAGAGGAACAATTAGAGCTAGAGGCAGACAATGATCTTTTAGATCATTTTGATGCAGAAAATAATGAAGCAGAAGAAGAGATAATCGAGGCTCCTGTAGAACTTCACAAAGTCAAAGTTGATGGCGAATTAAAAGAAGTTACCTATGAAGAGCTCACCCGTAATTACTCAGGACAAGCTTACATTCAAAAACAAATGCAAGAGGTTGCCCAACTTAAAAAGCAATATCAACAAGGCAACGAAGCATTATCCAATCAACGCAATGAACTGGACACGTTTTTTCAAAACGCCCAACAAACAGGATTGCGTGAACCCTTACCTCCGTCAGAAGAAGAATTTGGGACAGATCCATTGGGATACCTGGAACAAAAAATGAAATATGACAAGGAAAAGGCAGCATATGATCATCAAGTGAATGAATTTAAAAAAGTGCAAGCGCAGAAAGAACAAGACGATGAGTATCGTCTAAAGCGTTTCACTGCTGATCAAGCCAGGTTACTTTCTGAAAGACTCCCAGAGATAGTTGACCCCAAAAAAGGGGAAGCTATCAAAAAGCATCTTTTAGTAGCTGGAACCCATTATGGATTTACAGAAGCTGAGCTTGGTAATGTCAGAGATCATAGATACATTTTAGCAATGTACGACGCTGCAAGGTACAGAAATCTTGTTGCCAAGCGTAGTAATGCCACCTCCCCCAAAAAGGAGAGTATTACACCTGTTAAAGCAGGGGCAAAGAAACGCCCAACAGCCATCAAAGCAAATGATCGGAAGAAAGCAGAACAACGCTTTCAAAAAAGTGGTGGATCAGTCGAAAGCGCGATTGATCTAATATTAAACAGCTAAATCCTGAAAGGATATTATCATGGCCCAACCGGGAAATACGTTCGATTCTTACGATTATGCGAACGCAATTAATGAGGATATTTCACAAATTATCCATAACGTAACTCCATTCGATACGCCATTTTACAGTAAGTGTCGTAAGACAACTGCAAGTAACACTTTGCACGAATGGTTAACCTCCAGTTTGCGAGCTAGCGCAGTCAATGCACATGTAGAGGGCGACGATACAACCGCTGAGGCTCGTACTCAGGAAACTAGGCTTTCTAACCAAAGTCAGATTTTCAAAAATGCTGTGACTGTCTCAGATACAGATGAAGGTCTTGACCACATAGGCAAAGCACGTCGCATGGCCCACGAGATGTTACAAGTTGCCCGCGAGCAAAAATTAGACATCGAGAAGGCTTTATTTGCAAATAATCCAAAAGCTGCCGGTAACTCAACAACAGCTCGTGAGCTTGCAGGTGCTCCAACTTGGATGATCACCAATGTTGATTTTCAATCTGGTGGCTCTGGCGCAAACCCAACTGGTGATGGTAGTGATGGAGCTACTGACGATTCCGCCCCAACAGCATTTTCACAAGCCAAGTTTGACTCTGTGTTGCAATCAATGTGGGAAAATGGAGGAACTCCAGGGACTTGCTACCTCAGCGCGTTTCAAATGAATGCGGCGTTGGCCCTGACTGGAAATAACAACCAAAGAGCAAATGTGACAGCTGCAGATGAGCGCGTTATCAACTCGCTTTCAATATATCTAACTCCGTGGGGTCAGGTTTCCTTCCAGCCCTCTCGCGAGAACAGATCCAGGGACATTTTCATAATGCAAGACGACATGTGGGAAGTACCAGTTCTGCGTGGCACTAAGAACGTTCCGTTGGCCAAGACTGGCGATAATTCTAAGCGCCAAGTGGTAACTGAGCTGACGCTGTGCTGCAAAAATGAAAAAGCATCAGGAATAATTAGAGACAACACAACCTCTTAATTTACCTTGAGTTGGGGGCAGTTAGCGCTGCCCCTTGCAACTACAATGTACCCAATGGAGAAACCCATGAAAGTTAAAGTCACTGCAAGAAGTATTTCTACTTCATTAGGAATCCTACGCACTGAAGACGTAGTAGATCTCCCTCAAGATGAAGTTAATAAAATTATGAAAATGAACCCAGCAGCATTTGAAAAAATGCCAGAAAGCCCAGTGTTTAAAACCACCAAAAAGAAAGCACCAGCCAAAAAGAAACGCGCGCGCAACAAAGACGGGACTCTGCGAGCTGATGATTTAGGAACAAGCGATATTAATGAGGCTTGGCAATAATGTACAAAACTTCTGAAAAAATATTTTGGGAAGATGACCGAATGGTTGTCAAAACAACTGTTGATGGTAATGGCATGCTCAAAGATGCAGCATATGCCAGAGAAGTTGCCCCAAATATCCTTGGCTCAGATCATAAACATGTTGGAAATGTTGATATTGTCAAAGTGCATGAGTGGCTCAAGGAGGCAGGTGTTGAATGGCATGACACACATGCAGTTCAAGAAGTCATCAAGAAAAAACTCATAAGTGGTGAATATTCTAAACTGCGTAATTGGGGTGGGACATGGTAGAGCAAGACAAACGAACTGTTGCCAGTGCTCACGCTCGGATTGACACAATTGAAAAGCAATTAATTGAAATTCAGACAACTGTTGATCTGCAATTTAAAGATCTTTTTAACCGCGTTAAACGGCTAGAAATGGTTTACCTGGCAACGTCTGGTTTCATAATAGCATTATTACTTAGAATGACTGTGATGGGGTGATGATTTGGAGCTACCCAAGGTCAACATAGCTGTTATTGGGGTGGTGTGCTCTAGTTTGGGAGGTATGGTGTGGTATGCCTCGGAGCAAGCAAGCATCATTGCAAATTTACAAGAAACTGTCTCTGTTTTAACCGCAGAAAATTCTGCAACTGAACGTGTAAACCTACAACGCGACGTATTACAGAACCAAGAAAATATCGATGAGCTTTTAGATATAATAATTGAACTAGAAGAAAGAGGTGAAGAAACCTCTGATGAGGCGTTTTCTGAGATAGACGAAATATGGGATGAGTTTGACAGTGTTGTTGGGTATTTCAATGAACTAATCAAGTTACAATCCAGAATAGCAATCTTAGAAAAGACAGTTGAGTTTAGCAGAAAAGATGGGATGTAAATATGGACCCGTTTTCGTTGCTGGCCACCGTCAAGGCTGGCATATCCGCAGGCCGAACCGTAGCAAGTTTATCTAAAGAAATTGGGCAATTTTTTGATGCTACTGATCAAGCAAAAAAGGCTTATTCAAAAAAACGTGGGAGCTCTACAAAAAGCGCAAACAGTGAAGCTTTAGATCGATGGGCAGAATTGCAGAAACAAGCAGATTTAGAGCACGAGCTTCGTGAATTTATTGTGAATTCAAGGGGGCTCAGCCATTGGAACTCGCTATTAAAAATACGAAAAGAAGTACTTGCAGAGAAGCGTGAGCTAGAAGCCAGATTGCGCCGTGAAGCAATAGAAAGGCAAGAATTAGCACTGACAATTGCAGGAATAGTTTTGCTTCTTACAGCCTCTGCAATTGGAGCTGCAGCTTGGCTACACCACTTAAAATGGATTGATATAATGGATTATCTGCCATGATTTATGTTTTAGTTTGGTTCCATTTTGTGAGGTCTGACATGCTTCAATATTATGAATTTGATAGTTTCAGTTCGATGGAAGAATGCGTTGAGGCCAAGGCCCACGCTGCAATGTTAATAACTAATAACAATATGCTTTTAGAGTGCATAGAGCTTGCAACTAATTGAAGTGAAGAGAAATCGATGGGTGATTTACAAAAACAAAAAGGTAGTAATTCAAACGTCAGACAAACAATTAGCAATGAGGATTATAGCAAATGGCAAAAACAATAATTGATGATTGGAAGGTAGTCCCCAGGCTCATGATGCTGGCAGTGACAGTTTTGACCTACCAATCAGTGCATTGGTATATGGGCTTGGAAATCCCGACAAATGGGCAGGCTGGCCTCGTATCCGTGTGCATGGGCGCTCTCACGGGATGTTTCGGAATTTGGATGAATAAGGAGGTCAGCAAATGATAGGAATTTTAAGTAGCGTAGCTAACCTGGCTACAACTTTTATTGATAGCAAAGCAAAGATTAAACAAGCTGAAGCAGAGACAAAAATGAAGATTGCAACTGGCGACATCAGTTGGGAACAATCAGCAATTGAGGCTAGTAATTCGTCATATAAAGACGAGCTGTGGACGGTGGTTTTTGTCATAATTTTGGGTGCAAATTTTTTCCCGGCGTTTCAAGAACCAATGAGACAAGGCTTTGAGAATTTGGAAAATTGCCCAGACTGGGTTGCCTGGGGGATGTATGCCTCAATTGCGGCCAGCTTCGGAATTCGCGGAATAAAAGGATTTAAAAGATGAAAGATAATTGGAATGAATTTTTCGAAATGTTAATCCATCATGAAGGTGGATTTTCTGATGATGTTAGGGATTCTGGCAACAAAGAAGACGGTCATGGCAACCAAGGATCTACAATGCTTGGAGTCACTGCGTATAACTGGGCAAAGTGGACAGGTAAGCCAGCCCCAAAAGATGTAATGCGCAAGCTAACCAAAGAAGATGTAAAACCTCTTTATAAGAAAAACTACTGGGATACATGCTCTTGTGACGACTTACCTAGTGGGCTCGATATCAGCATTGCAGATCTCAGTGTGAATGCTGGAAAATCTAGAGCCAGTAAAATATTGCAAAGAATACTTGGGGTTTCCCAAGATGGCGCAATTGGTAAACAGACCTTAACTGCGGTGGCAAATTTTGATCCACAAGAGTTAGTAGAAAAATATTATGATGGAAGAGAAGGTTTCTACAAATCTCTTAATGATTACAAAATCTATGGAAAAGGTTGGTCCAGGAGAAATAAAGAGACTTTAGAAAAAGCTCTAAAGTTATTGTAATAGCGAGGGCAGCAAGCCTTTTGTCCTTTTGCAACAAATGTCTTGCATCAAATGCCCTCACCATTCTTATCTAATAGGCAAACCATAAGACGTTATGATCTGCCCTACCCTGTTAGTTGTTGTATGTAGACGCTTTGCAATAGTTTGTCTGGTGTATCCACGCCCCAACATCCTGTTTATTTTTTTAGCTTCTTTAGAGAGATTTTTAGAAATAGCTTGTCCAGATCTTGGGAATGATTTTTTTTCAATAAAATAACCCCAACTCTTTCTTGCCTTTTTATTCTCTATTGCAGCTAAAGCTTTCCACTCCTCTAGCTTGCTATTCATTAGCAATCACCCAATAAGGAACACTTCTGTAAAGATGCTCCTCTAGATAACCTTTAGCTACCAAGTGTTTTATTGCACCATAAATTGCAGAGGTTCCTTTACGTGAATCAATAACTTGCTCCCCATTAACCATTCCAGAGCCTACTTCCCTTACTGTAGGGGTGCGCACTTTATGAACCTCTTGGAATTTTTTAAAGTAATGAAAAACTTCTTCTTGGCGTTTTGAAAGTGGAGGTCTCAATGTACAGACTCCCCATGATAGATCACTTCTAAACCTTCATCATGATTTTTAAAGGTACACATAGAAGATTGCATTTCTTTAATCTCAAGAAGATCCATACCCTCTGATAAAGCTTCAGAAGCTACTTCTTTGATGGCACTCCACCTTCTTTCTTCTGCCATTGCAATTGCCAAGTTTTCACAAAGCACTGCCATGCTCTTTTCGAAGTCTTCCCTCAGTGATGGATTTTCTTCAGTTACATTATTATAAACAATATTTGTAATTTTCATTGAAGGACTCCTGCAACTAAGAGCCACATATATCCTATTGCAAAAATTGAAATTGCGCCTAAGATATCCCCAAGTATTTCACAGAGTTGTCTGACTCCCCTGTTTAGACTATTCTGTCTACAGAGAAACCTGCCAATCCAGTTCTGTCTAAGATAATATATATTATGCGAAAACCATGCGCGTAATAATCCATAATGCCCTTGTTTATAGGTCATTGCCTCTTTCCTTTTTGTTTACGACTACAATGCACCCTCATGGTGGTACAATGTACTCTGGTTAATCATCCATATCAGTGCGTTGGTTTAGCTCGTCAAAGCCAGCTTTGTTCACCCATCCTTGATCAGTGTACTCTCCCAACTCAGATCCACGTTCCCTAGGATCTAATGGACTCATTCTGCTTGCGTCTGATTGTGCCTTTGAAATAATAACTTGGGCAGCAAGCGTTTTATCAGAGTTACGCAATGCGCTTGATTTGTTAATCTTCTCTATTCGATCTGCACATTCCCTCAAAAGGTTCACAACTTTTGGCAGATGGTCATGATGCCATAAAGGAAAATCAATTCTCCTTTTAAACTTCATTCTGCCAG
>Ga0187217_1000188_pt1 | contig 24950 bp, 24 predicted proteins | sample 15SPOviralmetaG_FD_130165 | JGI IMG/M metagenome (GOLD analysis project Ga0187217, IMG submission 130165) | Marine viral communities from the oligotrophic San Pedro Time Series (SPOT) site, San Pedro Channel, CA, USA - 15 SPOT_SRF_2010-09-15... | ecosystem: Environmental > Aquatic > Marine >... | reverse complement strand
TGCATTGAAACCATATCTCCACCCGATCCAGTATAGTTTAATTTTGATATTTTATCGAAATAAGGGTGTGGATCTCCCCCATCTGTTTCAACATCCATGAAAAATTGGAGTTCACCTACATTAGCAGACGAGCCAAGAGTTGTCGCTCCCGTTGCATCAACAATGACCTTTGAAACCTTTCCGTTTATTCGGACTTGAACTGAGTGGTTATTGTCTGAAATTTCAACAACATGACGATTAACACGGCAACGACTGAGGTAATTCTCTCCATCAGTCAATGTTTGCCTATTGCCGCCAGTCATGGTAAGTCACCTGATCATGCCGACAAAAGTTCAATGAGTTCTGCTTTCTTCGAGGTGTTCTTAACAGCAATGCCACGTTCCTTGCACAAAGCCATTAGTTTAGCCCTTGAAAGTTTATTGTAATCGATCTCTGCTTCTTCTCCTGGTTCTTCGACAGTCGGCTCAATTGCAGATTTCATAGCATCTGTTTGAGTAGGTTCGTCACCAATGATTTTCCACATAGTTGATCCATCATCAACGAGTTTTTTGACTACAAGACCATCTGAATCAGAAAGTTCACGTGTCATTCCACGTGCGAAACCAATAGGTCCGTTTGCCGTTCTGAATTCGGTGTAAGATCTTCCGCCCACGTATTGGACTTTAATTCCCATGAGAATCGCCTCAAGCGATGGTTTCTCGGTATAGGAAAGTCAATCGGTGAACGTCGCCGTCGCCGCCAGTATCTGTATCGAAAGAGATCGTCTTTGCACCGAATCCAATGTTTGGAATATCGCCTGCTGCTGCTGATGTTTTGTTTACAACTGAAAGAACAGCGATAATCTGTGCAGGGTTAATTCGAGAGGTTACTGCCGTAGGTGTATCACTATCTGCAAAGTCCAATGTTGTGTTGGTTGTTGCTGCTGCTGCTGTTACATCAACACAACCCATGCGGATTGCGCCAATGGCTGCATTTGACCCAATAGGGGTCTGCAACCAAGACGTGTCATCTCGTTCTGCTACACCTGCCCACATAGGGAGGCTAAATACTACTGTTGTGCTTGCTTCTGTTAGGTTTGCGCTTGCCATTCTAAATCATCTCCAATTTTTTTTTTTATCCTCATGCACTAAGATCTCTGACCTTGCCGTGTGCGCCATAGAAGAGTTGCCAAAGTTCACCCATTGTGTGGAAGAGTCCGACTTGACCAAGACGGTTGATACCGAATGGGTCGCCAGTTTCAATTCCACTTTCGTGGTAAAGAGTTGGTTTTGCTGTGCAGAAATACATATAGTCTGTATCAAGCATATAGATGCGAGATAGTCCACCAGATGGTGCGTGAACGTCCTTTGCAGGGATGATCGGGACACCGTTGTATGTAGCGACGACAAATCCACCTTCCATTCCAGGTATTCCTTGAACACCGTTTACAGATGGCGTAACACGCTTCATTTCAGTGAAACGTTGTTGCGGCTGCAAGAGTTGTTGGATCTTCTCAATGGTGTCATAGCCTGTTAGCATAACCTTTGGCTGACCACCACGCTCCCAAACTTCACGGAACATACCGTCAAGAATGTTAAGAGTTAGAGGACGTTCAGCACCAGATGCACCGACATCGACGTTAGCATCAAACCAACTTCGTGTTCCAGTAGAGTTGCGTGTAATTGAATACATATTGTGAGCCGATAGGTTATCGACCTCAGCAAAAGCAGCCGTTTCTGAAAGGGAAGAAGAAGTTGCTCGATCAAGAGATTCAAAGGAGTTACCTGCAAGTCCACCGCCGTTTGTAGCGTTGTCTCCAAAGTCCTTCAAAAGCATCTTGTTGATTGACTCTGCGTGAGATTTTGACATTTCCATCTTAATGACGGCTCTTGCATCGCCAAGACCATCATCCTTGTCTGCAAGGAACATTGCGGTTTCGCTCAGGTCGAACTTGCTCGCAACAGTCTTTGGCTTGGTGGCTACTTCTTCAAAAGTTGGCTTGGTTGAATCAGGAAGTGTTCCGTTTTCAGGAAGCCCAACAGCGTCATCAGGCTTGCCAGTAACAACACGCCATCCACTCTTTTCCCAGGGTTTCTTTGGGAGGATTGAAAATGCGTTAAATTCTTGGTTGAGTTGTGACCAAACCTTACGACCAAAGATCGCTTGGTAAGTTCCAGCGGTTGAGGACATCAACGGTGAATCAGCCTTGAGTAAGTCTGTTCCGCTGTATGCCCATGCGTTTGTTCCTGCGCCAGCACCATAGTAAAGGCGTTCCATGTCTTCGATTGTTCTAATATATCCTTGTGTCATCTTAGTCATCTCCATTTATTTTGAGTTTCACTCGCCCCTCAATGCTTTAGCAGCGAGTGCTTCTGCGGCTCGCCATCCGTCAAGGTCATTGCCCATCTGTGCAAACTCGGAATGAGTTGGCACACGGATCGTTGTTGTGGGGGAAGTAGGTGTAACATCGCTCTTTAGAAGAGATGCGTTTTCATTCTTAAGGGATGAAATTTCGTTACGGAGGGCATTTAGTTGGAGTCCAACATCGTTTGCCTTGCGAACTTCAAGAGCCTGTTGTGTTTCAGCATCGTATCGGTGTTGCCATTCTTTCTCAACAAGCCCCTTTACTGCTTCTTCATCACGAAGAGAAGCATAATGTCGGTAGCCCTTTTCGAGAACATCAGGAGTCAAAGACTTGATGACATTTCCGTTGCCCTTTGGTGCGTTCATGTTCATGTTTCGCACACTTGGAGACTTGATGACGTGTTGATTGCCACCAGGACTTGGAAGAGAAGGATAAGAAGGCTCAGTTGCATCTTCGCCAGATCCGATCTCATCACCTTGTCCACGATGGTTGTAGCCTCCACGACCTTGTTCGAGAAGGTATGCCTTCTCCAAACCAAAGTGGTCACGTAGTCCATTCAAGTTTACTCCTGAATCGTGTGCAAATTTTTCGAGAGTGGTAACATAATCTAATGCGGCTTCTTGAGACTTTCTTGTGTCGCTATCGTCATCATCTTCCATGTAAGATCCTTTTTCTTCTTTATAGGACTTCATGTCGCCTTTTTCATCTTCTTTATCGCTTAGTTCTTTGAGAACTTCGCTCAATCCTGCTTTTATTTCGTTCAAAACTTCTGTGTTGCTCATGTTATCGTCTTCCATTTTTAGTATCGTATAGGTCGATTCGGGGTTGATTCCTTTCTTGCATAGCGTTATTTCATGCAATTCAAGATCGGTAATCTCTCGATGGTTGCCAAGTTCAGGTGTTGTTTTACTAACACGGAATAGGGCTTGACCCCCAATCGAGAATGCTCGTAGATCTCCGCTACGAATTTGTTTCTGCACTTCACGTGCTTTCTGAATATCGCTGCGAATCTTGCACACAACGAAAAGTCCGTGATCATCAACTTCTGATTTCCAAACACGTCCATTTGAATCGGTGTGATCATTTACTACTTCACCGACTTGGATTCCTGAATGAGCCAACTGCACATTGCGGAATGCTTTGTTACCCATGAATTGTCCAAATGCCTTTTTCAAAGCGTTTGTAGGGATTCTATCTCCCTGCTTATCGACCATATCAACAGATGCATAGCCAGCAACATAAAGTTCCCCTCCGCTTCCAGAGGACTTCAACAAGAAATCTGAACCTTCGGCACTCCATGATGCCGATTTGTGTTCAAGGACTGTTGCCATTAAACCATCTCATCAAGTGTAATCCTATATGAAGGAATAGGTTCAAATTTCTTCTGCTTCTGATCTATCGTTAGGATCAACTTCTTGTTCATCTGCAATCTCTTGTTGCGTTTTCAACGGAATTCTAAGAGTAGCCTTGCCATTTTCAACATCAACAACTGCTTCTTCTCCAGTTGCATTGTCTTTAACCTGCAAGTGCTTCATAGGAATTTCCTCAGTTTCTTCGCCTTCTTTGGGATCATAGAAAGTAGTCCCACTATCCTCGATCAATTCAGTAGGTCCTCTTGGCGCAGTAATGTCGGCTTGCATACCTGCCCACGCCCCGCCATCGGGAGAGATCCGATTCATTCTTGGAAACATTCTTTCAATGATGTCATCATCAATAGCCTCATTAACAGTCCAATTGCCGTTTTCTGTTTGCTCAAGACCATATTCCCCTGCAAACATTTCAAGCATCTTTTCGTTAAGTCCTTTTACTTTAGAAATCAATTCCTCAGTTGTTTTTGTTTTATCATCTCTGGTAATTTCAGAACGAGCGTGTTTCATTGTATGAGCCACGCCATCTCCTTCTTCGTCCTCTCCAATAATTGCTGGCGCACGTAGAATAGTTTGCTTGGCTATTCTTAACTTACGTGGTCGTTTTCGCTTTGAGGATGAATGGATCGGTTGATATGATCCTGTATTCGATGATGTAAAGGAACCACTGTTTGATGACCCCCCTCCAGTTGCAGCACCTCCTTCTTTCAACAAACTTATTGCCAAAGGACCCCATAATGGAATATCTTTCTCAGCCTTTGAAAATAACGCCTCGTTTCCTTCTACATGGTTAATTGTAAATGCTTTACCATCGAAATCACCTTTTACAATCACAGGATCAATAATAGAAGGATAACATAATTTGACCTGATCAGGATAAACAATCAATTCAGGCATCGGAGGATAGAATGATTTAGCAATAGTATCTTTTGCATATCTAATCCATTTAGGATGAACCTCTTTCTCTTTCATAAAAGTAGATTTAGAATCTCGAATTAAAACTTCTCCTTCATCAAAATTGTAAATCGCTTTGTTCAGACCTTCTTGATCCGTAGATACGCAATTTGTAGGCATGGGGAAGTGAACATTTTCAGTTGAATCATACAATGTACGAAGGGCATTTATTCGATCTTCTAATGGTTCGAGAGCCATATCTGTACCCTTATGTACCAACAAATCAACAACTCTTAATGTATCATCATCAAGATATGCGTCGAATACAAAATCACCTTTTATCTCTCTCAATTGCTTTTTTATTTCTTTAGGAACGTTTGCATTTTTCAAATGATTGCCACTTTTTTCAACAAACATTCGCTTTCCATTTGGCATTTTTTGAACAATCCAATCGCCTGAGAATCCACGCAACTTATCCATATCATCTAATTTATGAATGGTGTACGCAGGTATTGTTTTGGTTTGAAATACACCTGTTGGTTTGTATTCATCGGCTTTTAGAATACTGCCAGTAGTAATAGGTGAAAGCCCTCTTTGATCTACTGCGCTTAATGCATAAATGTCTTGTTGTTTTGGTTGAACATTAGTCCCGAGTAACGAAGGCAATACCTCTTTTACTTTGTTTTCGTGAACTGTTCGTTGCATAATATTAAACGGCTCATCAGCCATTCCAAAATTGATTCCTCCGCTTTGAGGATCGAACTTCCAGGTTAGATTTGATGGCATTTCATGACCCCAAAGATGTGTGTTTCCTGTATTGTAAATAGGAGGGGTTGTAGCAAACGATGTAGGATTGACTGGTCCTACTGATTTTATGTTTAAAGAGATCCCGCCATTCTCAAATACTGGTGCTAAAGCCCGATATTCTTCACCCATGTTCACCTTTTTCATAGCATAATCTGCGGCAGAAGCCAACTGTTGTAGATTGCCACGTGCCAATGTAGCCTGTTGCATATCTTTTGGATCAGTAGGATTTATAATTTCTGAACCAAATTGTTTCATGACTCTTTGAGCCATGTTTTTCATGACTGTTCCTAAGTGTTTGTCATTTGCAGCGAACAATGCGTTATGACTATCCCAATATTGTTTATTCGATGAGGGATGTTCTTCACGCCCTAAGCCAATTCTTGGTGAACCCATATCTGCTTGACTTGCCAAAGAACGACCTAAACGACTTAACATCATTTTATCAGATGGCATAATCATACGGCCTCCTTGACCTTTTATTTCACTCGGATGTAGAAAATGCAAATTAGATGCGTGACTCCAGTTAGATCTTCGCTTTTCAAAGAAATCGGCATCAGCAAATTCTGATGTAAATGATTTATGATCGGGATGCATTTTTGCATCTGAATGATTTGTGATATGCGGAAAATGACTCCCCCCATCAGTTGAATAAACGTTTAACATTTCATTTGATTGATTCATCAATACATCATCTAACCAGCCGCCATTGAATAAATTTGGATAAGACTGTTTCAAAATATCATGCAGGGATTTACTATCTCTTCCAACTCCGCCCCATGATTGAAATAAGTCCCACCAATGAGATGTAAAAGAGGGTTCAATAGCCATCGGAGGGATCTCTACATAAGGACTGACAAAGTGCAAAAAAGCATCAGAATCGCTCTTTGTCAATTCAAGTTCAGAATTAACTGGTTTACCAGGAGCGATTGGTCCGTGTCGATCACTGGCTCTACGCCACCATTGAAGCATTGGGATAAATCTCGCTCGAAATGAACGTAATGCACGACCCCATGAAATCCCTGCTTTTTCTTGCATTTTATTTTGTAAAAACTTAGAATCAGGCGAATCCATATGTTGTTTTGTAGCCATTTGTTTTACGATGTCAAGGAATGAATTACGCTGATCTTCCGTATTATATTCAAGACCAAACAGATATGGAATCAAACCAAATCTCTTTTGCCATTCAGCAATCTTTCCTGCGGAATATTCCTCATCTGTATGAGTTTTGTATCTGTTTCGATCACGTGTCATTAAATCGTGCATAGATTCTTTTGGATCTCCAAAAACCTGAGTATCGAAGTTTAAACGCCTTTCATTTTCTGCTATTGATTTTAACATAGGCATAGCATGAGCGATATGTTCTGCATATGCTGGTTCACCCCATGATGAACCATGCAACAACGGGCAACTGTTTGATTCCATGCCAAAAGGATGATGTTTTCCAAACTGATTATTAGGAGAAGCAGTAGGCCAATCGGTCAAAGGATTATTAGACACCTTAGTATGACCTGCAAGGAAGTCTTTATGATTTGGTATCTTCATTTGAGATACAGCCATTGGCGCATTTAGATCCACCATTTGATATTCAGGAATTTCGGGAGGCATAGCCCCAAGCATTGTCGCTGTATCTTGTTTGGATATGTTTTCTGTTGGCAATTGACTAATGTATTGTTCATAGTCAAAATCAGATCCTTGATGGATCGAGATGATTGCATCGGTTCTCAATCTGTCAAGATTTGTTGTCATCTAACCCCTCCTTAATTGGAAGGATTATCCATGAGGTCTTTAACCTGCTTGAGCAATCCTTCAATCTCGCCAATAACGCCAAGATTGTTTCGCCCTGCGTGTTTTGTCAAAGAAGCAAGACGTTGCTCAATAGTGTCAATGTTTGGTCCATTAGCACGTGAACCTCCTGCATCGTTGTAGTGCATATGTAGGCTACTTCCCTTTGGAGTATATTCGGTTTTAGCAAATGCTGGCATCTTTACTGTTTCACTTACAATGGATTTCTTGGGTCCGTCATTTGTTGCAGGGTATGTGCCGTTAGTTGTAAATCCGTGTGCATCGACTGGCATTCCGCCATCTACGTTTTGAAACTTGGGGAATAAGTTTTCAACACTTGATTCTTGACTGTATTTTTTGAGTTCTTTTTCGCACTCTCTATCGCATTGTGCTTTTTGTTTGGATGAACATTCAGAATAACTGCAATTAAAGTGCTTTTTACAGTATTTGTTCTTCTCGTTCATGTCTGCTTTATTCATCCCGCACCCGCCCATGCAATCAACATTCTTACAGTCGGAACATTCGGTGTTTTTCTCATCGTTCTTGGTAATTCCTAACTCTCTGAGAAATTCTGATGTTTTGTCAATTCTCGAAAACCCACTATTTAAGTCAATTAGTTCGTTTGCACAATTAGCACAAAAATCGTTAGTTTGCTCAGAGTGTCCATCGTCATGCAGTAATTTGGTGGAATGGGGTTCTTTACCACATTCAGCACACATATTGGGCGCAGTTGCTTCACCGACACGTCCTTTCTTCTTGATAATTCCTAAATTGCTAAGGAATTCTGTTGTTTTGTCAATTTTAGTAGTGTTGCCTTTTGGAGTAGGTAAATTAGGTGATTTTCTTTCGCCCCGATCAGACTTGTAACCCATTGATCCTTCAATTGCCTTTGCACGTTTCTTTTCGTAGCCCGACAATTTACCGTCTTTGTCAAGATCGGCCTTTTTCTTATTCTTGACTTCTTTGAGCAACGTTGCTACGTCTTTCAATAATCTGCCTTCTGGAGTTTGTTCGAGGGGATTAAACCATTGTATGCTCATGCGTTCACCTGCTTTTCTGCTTCTTCCCACTCGCGTAATCGTTCATCTCTCGATTTAAGAAATAAATCTCCGCTTCCTGAGAATGGAGTGTTATCGACTGAAACAGTTCGATTCAATGGATCAAATGTTTCATCGGCGTGAGGTGTTGTAAATTTCTTCCATCCCTGTTTTCGCATAAGCATTTCAGGATCGCTCATTGCTTTGTGTAGAGTGTTGTTTTCTGCTTCGAGAGCCTGGACTCGTTGATTAAGAATACGAACCTCAGTAATGACTTGTTTTAGGATGTCAATATGTTCTTGATTATCTTCTTCGCTCATACACCCATGCCTCCCATTCCTCCGCCCATTGGGTTCATTGGAGGTTGTTGTTGCATTGATGCGGCCATTGGATCATTTTGCATTGGTGGTCCGACAGCCATGTTCTGAGTTTCAAGAACAGGAGCGTGAGCATCACGAATCATAGAAACATCTTGACTTAGAGATAAGATTTTTTCTTGTAGGGCGAGTATGTTCTTTTGTAAATCAATGGTTGGTTCACCTGCCACGTTAGCCCCGCGTGTTTGAGCAGCGATGCCATGCATTCCACCCAACTTTTGGGCTAATTCTTGAATATCAGCGTCGATCTCATCAAGGAGTTGCCTTGCAGGTGCAGTTGATACAGAAGTGTTAGGAATGGGTTCTTGCTTAACAAACATATCATAAATGTGCGCTCGCTGAGTTGGGTTTTTCCAACCATCCATTTTCCACATTATAATCACACAATCCTATGAGGTGTGAAAAATCCCGCAGCACGTCCATGACGACTAACACCCATAGCAACTGCATTTTCTGTGCCGTTGTAATCTGAGGCATTGTTATCATATTGAGGTATTACGCCCATAAATTGTTCAGCAGGATTTGTTCTTGCCATTGCTTTGTTGAGTTGATCGTGAAGTGCTAAATCAGACTTTAGCATTGACAATGCATTCTCAGCAGCCATGATATGCGCCTTTATCGCATCTGAGTCTTTTGCCTCAATTGCTTTTTGTAATCCTTCTGTTGCAGCCAATGCTCTACGTGCCATTGGATCCATCTTACTAATAATATCTGACATCTGACTCATCTTTCGCACAACGTCCTGTTTATTTACTATTGTCCCTCGAACTGCCCAAACCGTTACGTTTTTCTGTTTCTTTGATTTGATGGTCTATGGCTTTCTCTTGTGGAGTTTTATGTTCTCGTTTGTCCGTTTTTATTGAAGCCCCTGTTGGTGCGCCATCGACTCTGCGGATCATACCAGGACTTGAACCACCACTTTGCCGTGTGTTTTCACTTGCAGTTCTCAAAGGCGGCAAATCGGTTCCAGCAGTTGTAGCCAAAGAATCAGCAAATGGTACTGAGCCTCTACTGGAATCAAACGTGGTTCGCTTAAACATCATGCTTGGATCGAGTTCTAAGTCTCCTTTCTGAACAGGTTGCCCCTGCCCTCCTTGCTGTTGCTGTGCTTGAGCCTCAGCCGCCGCAACTTCTTGGGGATCTGGTTGTTTGAAATCGAAGTGTAGTATTTTGTCATCAATACCATCTCGCAATGTAGCCTCATATCCTGCTTGCTTCATTTGCATCATGTTGCGAATTGCCATTTCATCTCTGCGTAGTTGCATGATTTCATCTTCTTCTTCATGTGGATTCAATACGAGTTCCCATTCTGTAATTTCAAAAGCCTTAGCAATTTGAGGGAATAGTATTCGATTGTAAATTGACTGTGCATATGCCACAGCCCTGTTGCTCACAACGATTTGCATACCTTCGTTATTTAGCCCACCTCCTGACACGTCATTCATGAACACATTTGACACTCCAAAGAATGCGGCGATACGTTGCCTAATATCGTCTTTGATCGGGATATATTGTAGTTCTTCAAGAGTGTCCATCATACGCACATACTCAAGACCTCCACGCCCTGATTCTGTTTCTACACCAATTGTTGGGATGTAATTTGGATCTCGTTCAAGATGCTCTTGGATATTGCGAGCCGTTCTCTCAACGGTTTCCATGTTGGATGATTTAATGACCATAACTCCACGTGGCATACGTTTCTTCTGATATGCCGAATAAACATAGTTATCCATAGCAATAAGAGTATTCACTTGCCTCCACATACTTGCTACTGGACTACGGCCATACAACTTTCCAGGCGACCATTTACTTATGTGTATAACTTCACCCTCAGTATAGACTTGGCCTTTACCAACACCTGCAAGGTTCATGTAATGAATAGGAACAACTGGCATACCTGTTGTTGGGCATTTATCTTTTGGATCGCTCGTTCTAAATGTTCTTTCGACAAGACTGGTATATTGACTTCCCCCTCGAACACCTCTTTTATCAGCAAGCATACGCATGAAAATGGGATCTGCACGTGTGATCTCTTTTACACGGAAGAACATGACTTTCTTTGTATCTGGATCAACAAAATACTCTTTGGTCAAAATAAGATATGCGTCATCTACTACATTCAAATCCATTTCAATTTCTTTTAGAATTTCAACAAAACTTTGCATCATGCTGTTTTGATTTTCCAACAATACTTCGGCATATTCAATTTGAGATTTATCTGCCTTACGAACTTCACCACCACATTTTGCACATGATTCGACTTCTTGATGAAAAACCTCATCACATTCCTTGCACTTGACTACAAATTTTGGCTTCCATCCAAATCCTTTACGAAATGTTTCAACAGAAAGATGATTTAGAATTGATCGGAGAACAACGCATTCAAACGTAGCAGCATAAAGCGCAGGTATAGTGATTCCCTGCAATAATGCAGGTTCTTGAATACCTGCTTGAAACAAAGGCATTGTGGGCATAGGCGTTGAATGCCGTTCCATGTCGATTCCGATAGCGGAAAAAAGACGTTCCATTCTTTCTCGATCAGCCATTTATTACACCCCTCTTCAATTCTTCAAGTTGTTCTGGTGAAATGTTTCGACTTTTCAACAAATCAACTTGCTTATTTGGACTGGAATGAGAGAAGTTCAAACAAAACAAAGCATCTTTGTCATCTTCAAGTGCTTTCTTCAAAATAACGACCTCGCTTCGCTTCTCTCTAAGATGTGGTAATGAAACCTCTATGGCTTTTGTTACTGAGAATTCGCCCTCAATAACAAGCCCATCTCCTTCTGCAATAATACCTGCTACACCTAATTCGATGTTAAGTGCATTGGCGTATTCTTTACGGACTTTAGAATTGAAAGGAATGATAATTCTTGGAGTCCCGCGTGGACTTATTTCAATAGATCCTCCGTCATCAAACAAATTACCGATCAAAGCCCCTGCGTCTTTGACAAACAAATCGTTCTTTTTCAAGGAGTAGTATTTGGCCTGATCATTGTTTTTCTTGCCAGTACCTAACGCAACAATATCGTATAAGAAGCCGTGTGATTTGATGAGCATAGCAATCTTTGTAGGATTACCTTGAACACCATATGATTGTAGGGATTGAGCATTCATGCTCCCATTCTGCTCTAAAATTTTCTGTGTTTTTTCTAATGTTTTTCGTTCAGGTCGGCTAAGATGTTGCTCTTTTGTAATTCGATTTGACCAAAGTTCATACGCTTTTTCCTGATCTCCATCTGACCAACTTTTAACAAATCTTCTGAATGGTATTTCCAATGATTGTGTGTTTTTCTGTAACATCTTCCAATCGAAATCATTGAATGGTAATGTTTCAACTAAATCCTGTGAAACAGACGGGAATGATTTGAGCAAAGCCTTTCGTTCTTCAACGATCAATGGCGCAATCACTTGAACTAATTCATCTTTTCCTGATTTTACCAACAAATCAACGATCTCATTACCTTGCATACCAAAGTTATCAACAAACCATGTCTTAGTTACTGGAATAGGCGATATTTGCGTGTCTACTGAGGTTCCTGGTTGTTGTGTTCCACCACCCATTTCGGGAGAGTCAAAACCCTCAATCCCTGCATCTTCACGTGGACCGCCTGTTGAACCTGATTTACCTGATGCTTTTTTCTTTGCCTCAAGCAACTGTTTTTCTTGTTGATTCAACTTTATTTTTTGGCTAATTAACTTCTCATCAAGCAACTTCAAAACATCTTCCGATGATTCTACGCCAAAAATTCCTTCTATTCGTTGATCAAACATTTGCCCACCCTAACCTGCTTTGCCATGCCTCAGCATCCAAAATAACTATGTTATCACGGTATTCCTTTGTCGCTTGAACCGACAAAGCAAGTGCCATCACCATATCGTCATGGCCTCCAAGACTTTCCATTCGACCATTATCCAACATGGTGAACGTGGAGAGTTCAGTCAATAAAGTATTCATCAATCTACGCGTCCCTCCTTCGTCTTTGTAGGGTATTGACAACTTCCCCTGTTCAAATTGTAGTTGGAGGGTATGAATTAAAGCCTCTTTCTTCATTCGGCTCATATTGAATGGTTTTATTGGCAAATCGCTAATCTCGTTTAGAACTTGATTGAATGCTATTGCGAAGTTATTTGTTTCAAGTTCAATGATTACTGGATTAAAACGTGCATTTAATTCAATAATCTTGTCGATTTGTGATGAAAAATCCATTCCTTTTTCATGATGAGTATGAATGATGTGCTTATTCCGATCTTTATCTACTGCAATTACCATCATGCAAGTATAGTCGGCTCTACGATCTGCTGAAATTGCAGGATCCCACCCAATGTAGTAATTGTATTCCTCACCGTCATGAGGATAATAGGACAAAGATAGTTCTTCGTCCTTGACTCGTTCAAGAACTTCTTCTGGAAATAGGCTTGCTTCACTGGCAATTGGTTTGCAGAGATACTCACGTGTAAATGCAATTGAAGTCATATCATTACGACGATTGTTTAATGCTTCTAATGACCAACGCTCAGGGAATAGTGGCTCTCCTGTCTGTTCATTGATCGCAGGATATTCTCGAACCGCATAAGATTTCAACTTCTTCAATTCAGCGTACAGATCCGTATAAGAAAAAGGAGTTCCAACAATACACAACTGCGCTGTGTGGTGAAGAACAGGCAATAATGCCGTGTAAAACCATGAAGATATATGTTTTAGTTGCGTTTGGGCTTCACTCGAAAGAATATCGTCAAGAACAACAATATCAGGGTGCGCTCCACGCACAGCCTTGCCAACCGACATAGCCGATATTGATGATTTGTTAGTAAACTTGAATTTTTGTTTAGCCCATCCTCGCTTTGGTTTGAGGTGTTGTAACGCAGGTATTGACTCGATCAACTCATTCATTTTCCCCATGTGTTCGATGGATTGGTGCTGACTGTGTGAAAAGAAAAGAACTTCTGTACCAGGATTGTAGGCCATTTTCCACAGCAAATACACACGATAAAATACAGACTTCCCATGATCACGGCTCGCAATAATACAGGTTTTGCTTGTGTTTTCTGAAAGATCGAACCACTCCTGATGAAACTTTGTCAAAATCCAGGGGTTCTTTTTATCGTACTTCCCACATATTTCTTCAAAAAAATACTTGAAATCCTTTCGACCCATTTCGTAATCGACATTCGCAGATAATTGATTAAGCATATCAGACATAATTACACCTACTCAAACAAATCATTCATACTCGTCCATTCAGTTGGGTTAGTATCTTCAAACTCAGGGGCTTGCATAAAATCAAAGAAACTTGGTTCTGCTTGATACTGTTCAAATCCTCTTCCTCTTATGTTGATAGGTCCTGCCGCCTCTCCATCATATGCTTTGGTATCTTCTGCTGCCATTTGAGTAAACTTTAATTTTTCAGAAGCAATGTCATCATCCATTCCTCCTGCAAGACGTTTCAAATGATCCAGATCATATAGAGATTCTCCTATGCGAACTCTGCCATCTTTGGTTTTATTTTTGTCTTTGTGAACATTACGAATCAATTTACGGAATTCACTTGGGTGTATGCTACCTACTTCTTTGTAACCTTCGGAACTGGGGAATTGGATATTACTAAAGTTCCCGTATTTACCAGTATAGTTTCCCCCTCCTATGGTTCTCATGCCTAAAATGTCATGAGGCATTACTCCACTATGGGATTTTCCTCCCTGTAAAATTGGCAGTTGCCATGTTCCACCATAAGCGTTTCCTGATGGATCAAAGAATGGAGATCCGTATTCTAATTTTGGAAGTTTGGGTTGTCTTGCTCTACGTGGCAGCGAGGCTATAATCTCTTTTCGATCTTTACTGGTTAATGATCTTGGTTTGCCACCATCAAGAATTGAAAAATCATCGCTTTGTAGAGCCACTTCCATATCGGGCTTTTTACTTCTTCTTTTTCCTTCCTGGTAGTATTGATTCAGTTTGTCGATATTATCTATTGAATAATTTTGTCCTTCATATATGGGTTTTGCATTTGGATTTATCTTGCCCACATTGTAAGTTGGGAATGACAATGCGGGATCCATTGGGAAATGTGTGTTGGGATTTTCAGCAATTTGCATCATTGCAGTATGTGGATGATTTACGTTTTTGATATTTGTAATTCGGCCTAATTGATCCACCAAAACAGGACTAAAACCATCATTTCCATAAGCAGGTTTTGACAGACTTAATGCTGCTTGTAACAAATTAAGGTCTTTCATTGGTAATGCCTTTACCAAAGAACGTGTGAATTCATCAGAGTTAGGTTTGCGCTTAATCGTTGTTTTGAGATCTTGCGTTTTTCTATCCTTAGAATCGCTATTTACTTTTTTTTTTTATTCGATGATGAATTATTGAAATCGCTGATCGCTTCTAAAGCATCATCATAATGAGGTGAATCATTATCTTCTAAATCACCAAGAGCGTTATACAATTCTGATTTAGCATCTGCGTCGCCATCTCGAACCATCTCAATGACACTCAAAACATCCTCACCTTTAGGACTCGATCCTAATTTTGGAACCTTTGATTCTTCTTTTGGAGTTGGTTTTGAATTGCCCATAGATCGGCCAACTTGTGCATTCAACTCATTTGCCAATTCTGTTACTCGCTTCTTTCCAGCAGAAGTCGCTGTTGCTTTTGACTCTTTAGGGGGGGGAGTTGGCTTAGGCGTTGGTTGCGCTTCTGGTTCATTTCCTAACTCTCGGCCAATTCTATTGAACTCATTGAATGATTCATTGATGCCTTGATTTACACCTTGAGTAACTTCCGATGTATCATCGACCATCCCTAAATATGCCTCTTCAAATGCGTTGCTGTGTTCAGTTTCTTCTCTTGTAGGAGGCTCAAAGGGGTCTTCACTTTGAGTTGCTTCTTGAACAGCCCGTTGTTTATCAGACGGTTCAGCAATTTGTTCTGATGTCTGAGTCTGTGGGTGATGTTCTTCTGGAACCTCTCGAAATATCCTTTCTTTGTACTCTCGAATTTTTTGGTCTGCTTCTTGCTGAGTGATGACTCCATCTTTTACGGCTTGGGTATATTGTTCAGTTCCCAAATTGAAGTCTTGATGTCTGCGACCCATATCTTCAACTATTCTGCTCCTTTGCTCATCAGATAGGTCGTTATAATTTGTTGGAAATGGATCATCTCCCTCTGCGCGAGTCCCTAAACTTCTTTCGGGTGTTTGGGGTTGAACTGGTGCTGCTTCGGGAACGTTTTGAGTAATGTCTGGAGTTTGTGTTGGAAATCCATCTTTGACATAATCGTGTCGGGCTGCATTTGAACCCCCTTTAGGTTTGTGGCCTGGAACGCCTAAATTCGCAAATTGTTCTTGGAGTTCTTCAGGACTAAGCGTTGGCGGAGATGCAACCGCTTCTTGAACTGGTGGTGCTGCCTCATTTTGAGGCGTTGATTCATCATCAGGGGTTGTTATATCATCCCCAAATGTAGTTGATTCTTGTGCAGGAGGTGATGAAGCCATCTCTTGTTGAGGTTGTATGTAGCCGCTTCGTTGAGGTTCTAATGTTGGTGCGAGCGTAGATCGTAATCGATCAATTCCTCTTTGTCGTCTAAAATCACGTCGATTTTGACGGCCATCCCTAAAGCCTTTGTAAATAAAATCCAAAGCGTCATCACGATCTTCCATCGTATCACCTTCGTAGATTGCGAGTTGTAGTTCTTTCTTGAATTTGTTTTCTAAGAGACAAGACATCGGAATAGGCCGATAGTTGAGAATCGAATGATGTAGCGATAGGCATTGATGCTCCCATTCCCATTGCTCGTTGATTGTTGCGTTGTTGAGCCTGATTGTAGTTTTTAGTCTGTTGTTGAGATTGCTCATTGGCCTGTCTACGTCCACCTGAGCCTGTTTTTCCTAATCCAGCAGTTGCACCAAAAGTAGCGACATCGAAAAACTTGCCCATTCCAGATCTATTTTTCGCCCATGTTTGATCTGCTGCACCTTTTCCTTGCTGAACCGTTTGCATATCCTGTCCCGCTTGGAATTGTTGAGCCATTCCTTGAACTTGAGCATTTACGCCACCTTGACCTTGAGCCTGTTGTTGCTGTGGTTGTTGTTGCTGTGGTTGTTGTTGCTGTGGTTGTTGTTGCTGTGGTTGTTGTTGATCGGGTTGCTGTTGATCAGGTTGCTGTTGTTGAGTTGTATCTGTAACATTTCCAGTACCACCCATTCCCGTAGTATCTGCATTGGAATTATGGACTTCTGTTGTTGTGGTTTGTGCGGGTTTGCCATCTGCACCCATTTTTGTGTCTGTTTTGACTTGATCAGGAGTGTCTGTTCCTGTAACTGAGCCATCAGGACTAATCCCCGCTTGTTGCATACCTACTTCCTGTAAGGTTTGCGTAGTGCCATCTGCGTTCTTAATTGATGGCTCAGTCATTCCGGGTACGGTTTGAGGCGCGGTGTTAATGTTTCCTTTCGCAGCATTTGCATCAAACATCTTATTTCTTGCCGTTTGCTGACCAGTAGTCTTATTGTCCCTTACCTGTTGTTTATACTCATCCTTGCTCATCCCCATTTTTTTCCGATGTAACGCTGCACCAAAAAGGGGAATCATGCCTCTTTTTGATCCTGGTAAAGAACTTTGTCCTATAACATTTTTTTGAATATATTCTTCTGAATACCCCAATGCATCAAGTCTTGCTCTTAAAATTAAATAATCATTCATTAAAAATCACCTTCACCATTTGAACTTCTATTTTTGTCATATCGAAAGATTTCGCTAAATTATCCCAATCTCCCCTACTGTGAAAAACTGTGATTATATCGGAATTTGGTCTTTTCATTGTATTGCCGACCTTTGTTACATCTTCAATTGATTTGATCGACAAAGAGGATTTGATAAGGCTTTGATGTTGATATGGAACATTCATTTCTTTTTTAGCGATCTCTAACTGCACGTTTTCAAGCATTTCAGTCAAAGCACCTTTATTTGAGAAGTCGGCTTTACCAAATGACGGAAACAATGTTTCGTAGGCATAACCAAGCCTTGACATCAAATTATCCAAGAATCCACGCCCCGTACTTTGGTTCGGAGTTGGTCTTGAGGGATAAGCATTTAGGGAAGAGACAGGGGGTGCAGGTGGTTTTTGTGGTGCAGGTAAAGCACCGACAACAAATTGATTTTGTTTGGGAGGTTCAGCAGGAGGTTGAATTGGAAGAGGCGGAGGCCGTGAAACAGCCTCTTGTATTGGTGTTTCAGTATTAAATGTTGGATTAAAGAACTCTGACATAGACCCTGCGTTTGGTTGTTGAGGTTGTTTTGGTTGTTCAGAAGGGGTCTGTTCATCAACTGGAGAGGGAATGTTGGCATCTCTTGGCATAACTGCATTTGGACTCAAATAATCAAGTTTCTTTCCACTTGCCAACAATTCATCACGCTTTGCAGCCATAAGTTGATCTCTTGAATTTGAGATGTGGTCGTATTTTCCAGAGTAAGCATTTTGGTGGACTTCTCTTGATTTTTCTTCATCCCATCCAAAATGCTTAGCATAAAATTTTATTTGTGCATTAGATGGATCAGGTTTGTGATAATAACTATTTCCTGTTGTTCTATACATCGAATGTTCTCTTGCTTCGGGCGGTATGAATTCCAACAAAGAATCTCTTGAATCTGCATTTTTATATTTTTGTTCAGTTACCCTTTGTTGCATATTATCCTCAGAGAAGTTTCCATATTGTAATCCGCTACTATGTCGTATGCCTCCAAACTTGTCAAATTCAGGAAGGTTTCGCAACGCTTGTAGAGCCATTCCCTTTAATTGATCAGGGGGGGAGTTTGGATATGCCATTTTTATATTTTGAACTGTTTGACCGAATTTTGATCTAAGGTTTCCATCTCGAATATAAATTGAATCGCCATGTATAATTCTTGGATTGATTTCATCGCTTGCTTTTGGCATTTTGAGATCGGGATATTTTTCTTTCCTCAATACCTGGAGTCCGATACCGTATGGACGTGCATATGCTTCGGGTTTTCCAGTCAATGCACTTTTGTATTGTGTAATTAACGCACCTTGTTGATTATGAGTTTGTCCGTTCTTCGATCCAATAACAGGTTGCCTCCATGCTTGAACAGCAACATAATTTCCCATGTCATTTTCAAATGCCATAGGTATATCTCGATGCGGCACACCTGCTTCAAAATTTTTCTGTTTGTTTATTTCATTGGTCTTAGCAATGGCTTCATTGATCAACGGTGCGCCAACGTTCACGGCCTTTTGGAATGCTTGATGCCATGCTTGAGGATTTGCTGCCTCGCCTTGATTTATGATTTCAATATCTTGAGGTGTCAATCCTCCTATCCCTTGATTTGAGGCTAATTTTACTGCATCGGCTTCGACCCCTGCAAAATTGTTGTGGTTTAGATCGTGATGGCTGTCTCGAAGTGCGGCATATCCATCTTCAACACTATCTGTGCCTAACATAGCCTCAATAAATTCATGGATGTCAAACAATCCATGTCCTTTACGAATGAGAAAATCATTTAAGACAACAAGGGGCATCAAACACCCTCCAAATTATATTGATCCCACCATGAAAGAGAATTGTACCATCTCCAAAACTCATCATCTAACCTATTCATTAGATCACCTTTTGCCTGTTAATCCCATCTCATTGCTCAAAGCCATATCGACAAAAGCCCTGTAAGGTTTCTCTTCCTCATTCAATTTAGTTGCACCAGTTGGTGCTGATGCAGTATCGCCATTTACCTGTGCGCCAACCTTACCTTCGTTTCCAAGTTCAGGTGTGGCTTTTGTCAATTTGTTGAGTTGTTGAACTAACTTCTCAATCTTACGTTTCATAGCCATTATCTCAGAACGTGAAATATTTAATTTGGATTTGTGAATGTCTGATTTAGCAACTAAAGGATCGTGAATCCCAAGAGCATCACCTATTGCGTTTCTTGAAAATTTTGTCGTCCCAGTTCCCATACGTGCAACGGTTGGCAACTTTGTTCCAGAACCAATTGTGCCTCCTTGAATAGAACCACGCTTTGTTCCCACACCTCTTGTATCAGCGTGGTGAGTTAATCCACGTGGCAAAGAACCAACTTGCCTTCGCATTCGCTCATATGCCTTTTTTCGTTCCCATGCAATAGGATCTCTCAATCGAAGCGGAATAGCCTCTGATCTTGAACGGCCTACACCCCTAACTGCTTCTGTGTGTTTAATTGGGTGAAACGCTTGCCTACGTGAACCTCGATCAACATCCAATTCAAGATTACCAGCACGTCGCTTCGTCATAGATTTGATTTGTCGGCCTCCACGTGCCGCCTTCCCTTTCTTTGCCTGTCGCTTCTTTTTTCGCTTTCGCTTGGCCTTTCCTTTACGTTCATCTTCATCAGAATCTTCATCATCATACATATGACGGCCTTTGTATTTCCGTCTGCCTTTTGAGATGCTATCCCAAGTAGAATTAAATATCTCGTCACTGGTTTTTCCAAGCATAGCAGGGACTACTGAATTGCTTTGACCATATTTTACGTTAGGTCCTTCACTACGAACTGAACCCGCATTGAATCCATTTGATAAACCGATCCCGTTTCTATTCATATCCAGTCCAATACCTGCTTCAAGCATAGTCTGTTCTTGTTCAAATTGGGGCGATCTCCCTAAAGTATCATCTATTTTTTCTGGTTTAATGCTGATATGCGGTATCTTTGGTGTTAATTCAGCCACTGCACGTTCTTTTCGTTTTGCAGGATCTTTCTGATCACGACTGTGGGTATCTTCTGGTGTTTCGCGACCATGATGAGATAAACCGTCACTATCCTCATTCGGATTGATGTCGTGATCAATCATCTCACGTGGGTGGAATCCGCCTGTAATTTCTTGAGTTCTTGGAGTCCAAAGAAGTGGCTCTCTTGGATTACTACTGACCATCTTTTAACCTCCTTCGTATGGCTCTATACACTACATCTATTTCATTTGGCAAGGTCATATACCATTGAGCCAATGAAGGTACACGCGCATATGATTTTGACATAGGCAACATTTTTTGTTTAAGATCGGTGATAATCTGTGTTCCATCAAGTAAAGAGATACAATCAGCACCAGGATTAGTTTTGAGAATTTTTAAATCATCGATCAGCAAACGAGTCATAATCAAAGAACCCCATATGTTTGAAACTACTTCGCTTGGATATTCAAGATGCTCTGAAACAGCATCTGCCCATCGCTTTACAACCTGATCAACTGAATTCGTATAGAAAAGCAAATCTCCAACAGTCCATTCATCTTTTGGAATCTTTGTGTTTAGAATAGAATCATGCTCAGGCATATCTTTGAGCATTAAGTGTCGAACTGATTTCATTCACTCATCACTCCTGACGCAACCAATCTATGTTTCAACTCAATCCATTCTTGAGGTGATTTTTCTGTGTAAAACTGTTGTAAAACATTTAAGATGGAAACTGATTGTTTATCTTCAATGGTTTCAGCCTTCTCCATCCACTTTGCCAATTCAACCAAAGTATCTCGAACTTCACGATGAACTTTCAAAGCAGTTTCAACATCACGCATTTCAATGATTTCTTCTTCATCATCGAATTGATTTTCTACATGATCGAGAACTCGCCCAAGAAGCCTATCTAAACGATTCATATTTTTTTCTACACGGCCTAACGATTCATGAACTGTTTTCATTGCATTCGGCAATGCTTCTATGTGGATATGTTGTTGAATAATCGGTTTTGTATGCTTTTCCATGTGGTTTGAAACTAAACTACTGGCAATACCCAACTCAATAGCGAAGTCATCAATACCTGCCCTTCCTTCAAGTATTGCAGATTCAATGTGTGATCGATTTGGATCTGTGCATATGGGGCATTGAGTATTACTGTTGTTGTAATATTCTCCAGAGTGCCTTCGCATATGTCGATGCGATGTTCCTTCCGCCCATTGATTCTTATGATCGCAATCTTGAACGTCTAATGACCCTTCAAGAATTTTCTTTTCAAGTAAATCTCTATCTGGATGTTGGCAAAACGCACAATTTTTGCGTGTCTGACGACCAGCCATAATTTATCCCACGCCCATTGTGCTTATTGGCTTATTCATGCTTTCTATGCATATAACACAAGTTATTGTCATCAAGATCAGACTTCCGCTTGCATCTATTGCCGTTTTTTGTTATAGCAACACATTGAATGACTGGCTTTTCTTTTTTGCCTAAAATGATCTTTACATCATCCATGTCGAAATCACCATCTCCATCTTGATCGAACCGTGTTAGCAGAGGGCTATACGGTAACGGATTGAACCGCCTCATTCCCAGTGAGGCATTACCGAAAGGAAGCAAATTGTCGAACTGCTAATGCAAAAGTAAAGAGCAAACCAAATGTTCCCAAAAGAATTTGAGTCGATGATAAAGTCGAACCTCTCCAAATCAATATCACAAAGGAAGCAAGCATAAAAGAAATAATGAAAATCATCGTTGCGCTCTCAACAATCATCTTGCTTGGACTCATCAATTGAATTGTCGTGTCGTAATGACTCTGAGTGTATTGTTGGTTATTTTCTTGTTGTTGTTTCATATAACAGTCGCCCCCATTGCTGCACCCTTAGCGACTGTCGTTCCGAAGCCGCCTTGTTGCTGGACTTGGTTTCCAAGCATTCCTCCAAGCAAACTTCCGAAGAATCCTGGTTGTTGTTGAGGATTCATATTCATTCCCATTGAATGGGCTTGCATAAACATCTGCCTCTGTTGCTCATTCATTGCGATGGTTTGTTGCGCTGCTGCTTGGAGCCGAGTCATAGTCAAACCAAGATTTTCTGGTGAAAGTGTATTGATCGCAGGTGGTAAAGAAGCCGCATCAAGAGTTATTTTGCCTGAGTCATCTTGAGTAAAAGAAACTTGAGTAAAGAATTCTTTTATTGACAATCTAACGACTTCCCCGATCAAGTCCATAACCAGTCCAATATTTTGTGTTGTTATGAATTGTGCTACTGGATCGTTTAGTTGAAGCAAACGTGCAGTTGCAGTAATAGGGTCATTAGCCATTTGTTGCATCATTGGATTTTGAGCCATTTGCATACCCATCATTGACGGATCCATGCCCATTCCTTGCATACCCATTCCTTGCATACCCATTCCTTGCATACCCATACTTCCAGTTGGCGATCCAAATTGTGTGCTTGCTTGCGTATCGTTCTTGCTAAACCATCCCATATTTATTCACCCTTGTGCTTGCGATGCCGTTTGTTGCGTTACAGGTGGCATTTGTTGTTGCATCATTGACGTACTCATAGCATTTTGCATAGAAACTCCAGTTCCCATTGCATTTCTTTGAGCCAATACCGACTCCGCTTGTAAAGCACGAAGATCAAATGTAACTTGAACAATATCGACTATTCCTGTTGTTGGATTTGGGAGAGTTGTCAAACTAACTCCTTTACTGTGCTGTGCATCTTTGTGGATTAGAGCAAAGAAATCCTCATACTTCAACAATGATTCAGGAGTGCTTCTATTCTTTGATGAGCCAGATCCCATTAGAGATGATACTCCAGGTATCTTTGTGAATTTAGTACCCTTCGATGCAATCCGTGAAAATCCTTCTTCCGCCATTTCATGTTCTTGAATCAATGATTTTAATGTGTGAAAAATATGCAAGTGAGCAGGGCAAAGTGAACTATTCATCTCATCGCCATGATCGCCATGTGTTCTTGCCAATGGTTTTTTTGCATTACCTGTTTCTTCATCAAACCAGTAGATGTCGGCAAGTGAAAGAGATGTTCTTTCATCAACAATGTGAGCATAGGCATTATCTCCCTCAAGAAATCTCCGAATATCAACGCCACAGCAAGCACATTCATGTGCAGCATTATAGCGATAAATCTTGAACAAACCTAAGTTGTAATTTGGGGGTCTGAGTGCTTTTCGCAACATCTTGATATTCCTTCGACGTGCTTTTTTGGGGTTCTTTGGGTTTGATTTCAACTGTATCTCAACAGTTGGTATCAATTGCTCATCCCCCATATCCCCAGTTGAACCTGCGCTTGCCATTTCAGCACGTTGTTGAGATTTCAACAGATCGAAAGAGATCCCTGTCTGTGACGACACTCTTTTCAGTTGCTCGTCGTCAAGGCCATTTAATTTCAAGCCTCTCTGATAAGGCAAATAAGACATTGGATTCAACGCCTGAGCATTCCACGCCATTAACCCTGCCACAACTGACAACATCATAAGGCTTTTCTCACAAAGACTCCAATAATTCAATTAAACTCTTTTCAACATTTATTCCGTGTTGCGATGACATTGCCATAATCTCAGCACGATAACCTGCTTTCCTCAGACGCTTCAATGATTCACGGAACGGCGCAACTATCGGATGTTCTTTTCGCAATCCCATCTGCCACAAATATTGCGCCCGATCATCCCACCAAATATCCATTTTGTTAATCATCAGACAGATTAACTTTGGTTGGTACTTTTTTGATTTTCTTTTTGCTTTTCGAGTTATATTCTTAGTGATGCTCTTTTTTGTGATGTTATCAACTAAGTATGAAAGACTGGCAGAAGCATCCATAGCAAACTGTGGTGAGGTCATTGCTCTGTGATCGACCATGAATATTACCAATTCAACATTTCTACGAAACATATCATCAATCCATAGATTGCGAAACATCGCATCTCCTGCCAAATCAGTTGTTCTAATTGGTTTTTTATCTTTAATTAAACGAATTTGTTTTCTCGTTTCGTTTGGCTCTCTGAAACCAGTATTAGTGTTTGCTTTGGGGTGTGCGGTTCTCATAGCAAGAGGAATTGGATCAATGTCACCTGGAACAGTAAGATATTGATCGAGAGTTGTTTTTCCAACCATTGACGGACCATACACACCGATTCGATATGGTCTAAGAATTCTATAAAATGAATAAAATGCTGATGCAGATGCCATGAGCATATGCCCTGCGATTAGGGCAGACATTATTCCGCCCTCTTCAAGAAAATAAACTTTTGATCCAAGACCAAACATCCGATGGATTTATTTCGAGTGATTCCAAGCCAATTAAAATCATGAATGTCAATGCAACCCCCCCGATTAAAGCAATAAAAGTCCTTACCCATCCCGCAGCCCGTTCCATCTTTCGTTCATATGCGTTTTCAGCCAAAATCTGAGACATGGCTTCTGTTTGTCGTTCTTGCTGTGTAGTGAAAGGCCACATGATGCCACCCTTAGATCCTATCAGTTGTCATCTTCCTTATTATGTCTACTTGCGATAACTTGAGGGATTTGAGTAGGAACTCCGAATTGTGAAGGGGCGTGATTGTTTCCGTAGCCATTTCCTTGTTGCTGTTGATCGTGC
>Ga0187217_1000187_pt1 | contig 25037 bp, 20 predicted proteins | sample 15SPOviralmetaG_FD_130165 | JGI IMG/M metagenome (GOLD analysis project Ga0187217, IMG submission 130165) | Marine viral communities from the oligotrophic San Pedro Time Series (SPOT) site, San Pedro Channel, CA, USA - 15 SPOT_SRF_2010-09-15... | ecosystem: Environmental > Aquatic > Marine >... | reverse complement strand
GACTTCTACCGTGTATAACCGCCCTTTTACGGTGTGGTCTGTGTAAATAGTGTTATGGAAGAATCATACTATATAACAGAGAATCGTAATCAGTATACACTATATAAGGATCAGTATATAGTTCTACGCAGTACGAATAAGCATCTAGTTTATCGCTATATGTATGAATGTATGGGAGTTCCTGTTCCTGATCAATACACAAAAAAGAATAGATTTCAAGACATTTCGGTTGACAAACCCTGATGTTTAGTGTATATTATATAGATAATAGGAGAGTATTATGAGTAATATTAATTGGGCCGGTGTGGCTCAGATGATCATTGTTGTAGTAGGTGTATTATGGGCCGCGACCATAGTGTGTTTACTGTGGGAGATCCGAGAGGCTCTAAACTATATCAGCCTTTCAACAGATGCCCAGTTTCAAATGATGGATGCTATCTGGACCGAAATCAGCTGGATGATGCAGGATCTAGGATCAGACCAGAAATAGGTTGACAATTGGTATATATTCGTATATACTGTAAGTATAAAGTTAACAATGCAGAGGGATAACTATGAACTGCAAATGGGACATTGAATCAGAATTAACAGAGGCCCCCGATGGCCGATATCTAATAACCACAGAAATGTTTGACTACCGCAAGGAACAGAGTCCGGATTATGTATTCGAGACCTGGACATCTCCGGTTGTGGTCACTGTGGAGAATGGTAGGATCAATAAGCAAGAAGCCTTGAAGGCGGCCGATGATCTATTAGCACAATGTGGATATTGGGGAACCTTCTTAGAAGAATTGGAATACAAGGGTGGCACTACATTGACCGCCTCATTTGGTTCCTAGAGAATACTAGCGGGTCTTCGGGCCTAGTACAGAGGATTGTCCCTCCTATGTGTATACTCGCAGTAATACACAACTGTACACACAATCCAGGCCATAGAGATTAACCTGGAATATATGTTGGTCATGTTGCTAGTGTGGCCGGTATGTAAGAACGGACTATCAACCTAAGTGTTATTGGGTTGACTCCTTAACTAACTTAGATGGCCCTGTATGTTTGTCCGTGTACAGGGTCATCGCACGTAGGATATATACTGTTATGAATTGGGATGTAGAAGACTATAGGAATCGAGGAGAACCACCAGCTTGGATGGAGTGGACTCCTATTAGCAGTATAGCATATCTTGTACAGTGGTTCATGTATATATGGCTGGTTCCTTTTGCTCTAGGACTAGCATTAACACCCATGGGCATACTGTTTACCACAGTACTGTTAGATTGGTTTCAGTATAGACGTGCAATCAGTAATGGTCATTACTAAAAAACTCAACAATATCAAACACTTATAGACTATAATTAAACCTTTGGTTGAAGATCAAATTTTTATTTTGATCGCATGGTCAGGGGGTTGTCTAATGGCACAGCTAGAGGTCGGTGAAATTCTGGCCAGGGGCCCAACGAATTTTTGGATTTTTTCCCATTTTCTACACAAGGTCAATCTGTGTACAACGTAGGGTTGCCGGATCCACTATGGGAAATCATAGTGGCACCACTGTTTAAAAAAATTACGCACAGCATTTTTTTCACAGATCTGCTACAAGGTCTTTCCATATAGTATCACTATAAGCTACTGTACACACTATACGCATACTGTTGACTTTGAACTCTACAGTTAATATCAACAACTTGTACGTTAGTTATAAACAGTTTTAACTTACCAAGACATCGTGGTTAAATAATACTATGGATTCGAACATATACATATACGGACTTAAACACAATCACAACTTGATTAAACCCAAGCAGGAATACAGCTATGACTATATACTCAAAGATGCAGTACGTAGTGTTAAAGCTAAATGGGCTATTACGCCGTTTAACAACAACGATGTACTGGAGTATAAGGTAGCTTGTAGGGAGTTTGGACGTCCACTAGAAATGGTACATCATCATTGGAATAGTATAATGGATGTAGAACGTCTATGGTATATAGTGGAGCATATGGACTGGAGATATGCTCAAGAATCAAGTCATCACAAGTATCGTAACTGGTATGACAGTTACTTCAAAGATATATATAGTTTAGAGGATTGGAATCGTATAACAGGACTATAGGGCATACTGTTACATACGCCCTATAGCACGTTTTATGATCGAGAAGTCTTACTTGATTTCAATAGTTTTAGCTCGTTTAGCTTCTGGAATAATACGTTCCATGCTAACCTTAAGCAGTCCATCTTTCAATTCAGCACCTGTAATTTCTACATCGTCAGCTACTGTGAACACTTTACTGAACATACGTTGTGATATACCTTTGTGCAGTACATCATCCTTGTTGGTATCTTTAGCTTCTTTCTCTTTACTCTTGATAGTAAGCAGGTTATTTTCATAAGCTACATCAATATCATCTTTAGAGAAGCCAGCTAGTGCTACTTCAATGTCGTAAGTATTGCTACCAGTCTTTACGATGTTGTATGGTGGGTAGTTTACTTGAGGTACTTGAAACACTTCATTGTCAAACATTGACTCAAAGTGATCAAATATGTTATCGAAACCTACAGTTACAGGACGTAACTGGTTAAAAATAGATAAATGTTTATTCATCTTTATACTCCTTTATTAAGCAAGTTAATTGTTATTAGTAGACCCTAATGGCATCTACAGTATTATTTATCATAACACTATATATAATATAAGCATTATTTACAAAAAGTCAAGGGCCAATTGACATCTTTTTTAACGTGACCCTACTATATGTGCCTGTGTTCACTATGGCACTATACCTATTCAAAAGTTTACAAAGTTTACAAATGTAAGTGAAAAAATTTTTTAAGCTGAGCTTCGCTGAAATTAGAGGGGTTATGGACACGCAATCCACCCCCTCTAAAAATAAATCGTACTAGTAAGTGTACTTGATTGACTTCTTCTTACCAACTGTACCGTTGATCTTCTCAACAGTTATACCAAGTTTACCAGCTTCTAACTGAGCAAATACACCTTGGTTAAGAGTAATACCACTCTTTAGACCTTCATGAAACAACTGGCTTCTGCCTATTTCGCTATTACCAGACTGTTTACTTTCAGCTAAAAACCTTTTGATCCACGTTCTAGCTGTCTCTTGTTTGTTTTCTTTCTTTACTGTAACAGTAGATTCTACTGTATTTGTTGTATTTTCCATTTTTACTCCTGTGTTTAATGGTTAATTAACTATAATATACACTAATCAAGACGTCTTGTCAACCAGAATAACCAATTAAAAAACCCTTATAAATCAACAGTTTAGCAAGATGTCTTGGTTATTATAACTCAATATATCCAAAAAACCATTAAAATGATGTTTACTATGGGTTGTATTGTTCTAAATACTATACAAAATATAGGGAGGAGTCTATTATGAAGAGTAATAAAAGACCTGTAACTGACAAGCAATGGAAAAATTACAAGCAAAGAGCTCCAAAAATTCCAGATTACACCTGCCCTCAAATCGATGACGTGTTAGAACGTATCGAAAAGATACACAAAAAACAAAAGCTCAGTGAGTTTCAGCATGATCAACTGATGAAAAGAATGGAACGTCTACGTAAGGCCAACGACCTATTACGTGAAAGTGGAATCTATTGGTATGGAATAGCAAAGAAGATCAAAGGTGGCAACGACAAGTACAGCGATCTTTAGAACATAAATACTAATATGAACAATAGTGTTAGTAATAAGAAAACAATACTATTACGTAGAAACAATCCACCATTCAAACTGTTAGGAGATATTAGTTCTGATTATTGTTTACAGTTTAGCAAACACATAAAGAACTGGACTCTCCGAGACACACTTCAACTTCGTGATAGTAACAATACCGATTATGATGCAAGTAGGATAAAAGGTTACAATCATAGTAACATACAATACACTACACATCAACAACCGGAAACCACAGATTACAATCTAACCTACAGCGAATACAATCCGTTGGTAGAACACGTACAGAATGTAATTGGTAATACCTATCGTATGCGTTGGGCAAAACTAAATGCTGATACAACATTGGATTGGCATCTAGATCCACCAACAGGAGATAGGTTTGTAATTGTGGTTCGGGGTTCACATCTATGTGAGGTTAAATTAAAGGACAGGATTGAAACTCAGGAAATGCTTCCTGGTGAGGTTTGGTATCTAAACAGTAATTGGTATCATAGAGTAATTAATCCCAATACACAAGATAGGTATGCTATACTAGGTTGTTTTGATTTTAATCATAGATAAAAGGATCTTTCTTTTGTATCTCTTTTAATCTACGTTTCATTCTTCTACGATATTTCCAAGCATGATATTTTTCTAATATCCATTTAAACATTTGAGTTTCCCTTCCATGATTCCATATAGTGTAACAGCTCTGGACAACTTGAACCTATGTCTTGATTCCTACTGCTATCAACTTTACTAGTGAAGTCAACAAACTCAGCTCTCAACTGTGATTGCTTGTGTCGATCAACTTTTCTAGTTAACATATGTATCACTTGATTGTATCCATCATCTTGATTGTTGTATGGTTTTAATTGTTCTACATATTTTTGTTTAACTTCTGTTGGCAGTAAATCTATACAAAGGTGTTCTGGAGTGTACAGTACATTACTATATATCACTTTATCTATTCCTTTGCGTTTGCACCATTCAAGTGTTTGTGCTAGATTGTCTATTGTGTAGATGCTGGTTGTAATACTTACGTGTGTCTTATCTCTAAAGTTTTCCAACAAACGATCTATATTGTTTTCCAATACATTCCATTTGGTTCCGTGTCTAGCATACTCTGCTCTAGGACCAATGCAGTCCATACTAACAGTAACACCAACGTGACCAGTAAACTTCTTCCACTCATCTATTGCGTCTCTGCCTTTGTAATCAAGTTTAAGCATATTGGTATTGTATCTTAACTGTACATCTGATCTATTGTTATCCAATAGCATTTGTAATATAACCCAATGGGTATCGTTTATCAAAGGCTCACCACCTGCCCAGTATACCAACTTAACGTCTTTGATATTTTTTCTAAATGTATCTATAATATCCTGTTGTTTTAGTTCACCTACCTTTAGAACACTCTTATCACTTACAACAGGATTGAATTGTTGTAGCTCTGGATTCTTTTTTACTTCTTGATTCCACATACTACTACAAAACGTACCACACATCCTACAAGCCATGTTACACAAGTTACTATCTCTAATGTCCCACAACACTATAGTATTTGTTTCTTCAGTGGTGTGTGTTTGATGTTTGCGGTTTAGTTCACTGCTATTGATATTGGTTCTACTGCTAGGCAACCCAACATTCTCTTTACGCCAACACCTTTCACATACTTTTGGTTGTTCGTTGTTTAGTAATTCTTTTCGTATAATTTTCATTTGTTTACTATTTGCAAAGTCTTGTATACTATTAAACTTACCAACAGGTGTCATGTCACAACAACTGCTATACTGACCTTTGGGGTTTATGTAAATACCTTCCCAAGCATACAAACAAAAATTATTCATTGTAGTTTACCATATCTCCTTCTAGTGTAGCTCTACCATGCAAGTCCTTGTCAGCTTGTTCATATGCAGAACGTAACTCGCTTAGGTTAACTATTACACTTTCTTTGTCTGGACTTTTCTTTACAGTATTCTCCAATACCAATCTATTGCCAGTTATACTCTCATACAGGTCGCTTGGGTTATCAGTTAGTTCTTCAGTAAATATTATTTGATCAGGTTTGATATTAAAGTCGTTGTCTCCCCACAAATGATTAATGTTTCTTATTTGTACATCAAGCGAATTAAGAAACAACGGTGTATCTATAGTAACTTTAGTATCATCAAGATCGTTTATCCATTGATTCTTATAAGTACTGATAGCTAAACTCAATGCACTCTCCCACAAGTTCTTTCGTAACAATAAAATATTATAGTGAGAGTTTTGATTTATTTCATGCCACCATCCCATTTCATTTGCGTTAAGCAAATCAATTAGATGAAATTTTGAAACACAATAGCTTTTAGGAAATATATTCCAACGTGTTCGCATATCGTTGTTACGTCTAAATGGTTCACTTCCGTAACGTCTATGATTAAATTCTGTAGAATACTCTGGGTATTCAGATACAAGTCCAGTAATTATATTATGAAAAACAAATGTACTTCCACTTCTTGGAGATCCAAAAACTGTTATATTGTTGTGTGTTTGACTAGGGGAGAACATTTATATTCTCCAAATAAGGTATTAACTGTGAATCAACATATTCTTTATAAAGTTCAGCACTATAATGACCTCCTGGACAATGTCTATTAATATTATACTTGTCTAAATTTTTAAATGCATCACAGAAGCCAGGAGCCATTGTTGGTGTAATATATTGGTCAACTGTATCAAGAATATTATGATGCTGATAAAAAATTGATTCGTCTAGCGATCCTTTTATATAATTAAAACTCTTTCCACTATGCCATACGTCTTTGCTAAAGTTATTCATAGGGTCTACAAATACTAAATCAGCTCCTCTACTAACAACTAATTGTATAATAGCTCTCATATAAGCAAATGTTTCTAATACCAGTGCAGTACTATCGTTACCTAGTTCTAAGTCTAACAACTTATATTTTTTTAGGTCCGTATGGCCTTGTACAAATGAATTCATACTTGTGATATAACCTGCTTCTGGTTGCCAAGGATTCTGATAATAACTTTTTCTAGTAGGTGCAGTAATTCCACATATAACCAAAGTACCTTTGTTTATTCTGTATAACTGTTCTATAACTTTATAAAATATAATATTGTTGCTACTACCATTGAGTGCATGATTAGAACAAGGCACATCTAGTTTACTGGCTAATACATTTCCTATGCTATTTGCATTACAGTTTTCTTTTTCATTTGGATCCAATGTTTCTAAAAAAGTAAACCATTTATAGTTATTATAATTCATTCTAACTTTTCCGGAGTCACCGTTTTCTGTAATCTGTTTAAACTCTGATCCTGTAGCTTCTTTAAATTGTTTATGGAAGTCTTTGTTGTTAACAAAGTTAGTATAGTTTGTTTCGTGTCCGTACATAAAGCTATCACCAAATACTATAATGTCTTTAACCATAACCATTCTCCTTTTTACAAAACTCTACAAATCCTTTTAGCTCAGGAAACACAGAAACAAAATCTTTATTTCTACGTCTACTATTTTCTATAACCCACTGATAGAATCTCTTTCTATCACGTTTTCTTTCAGGGCTGTCATTGTATCTTACGTGTATCATTAAATCAAATACAATTCTTTTAAACTTATCAATCTCGTTAGCAGTAAACGCAATGTTATCATTCCAACCTGGGAATACTGCATGGGCTATCATATAATCTAAAGCAGGCACAAGATAATCCTCAACTATATCTTTTGTTAAGTTTCTTGCGTCTAAAAATTCTGGGTGTCTAACGTATGGAGTATCAATACCAACTCTTTCAAAACTTTTCTTTGTTGGTCTTTCGCTTTGTGGATTAGTTACTGTTTCAAACTTACCTAAGTCAATTAACGTCTCGTCTTTAATCCAATATTGTATGTTACAACTATTGTACTCTTGTTTAAGAGTAAACACATACTCTAAGAACGTTTTAAATGTTGGAGCACTTAATAAATTAAATGCACTCATGAATGTTACTCTAGTATCTTTGGTATTATCTAAAAAGTATTTTACGTTATGAGTAAACTTATTCCAATCCATTCCATCTCTAATATAATTACATTGTTCACCTGTTGCTTCTGCACTAGTAAACAATATAAACTTCTTAATACATTTGTTGCTTACCAATTGGTTAACTTTATCAACAAAACGTAACCATAGCTTGTCAGGAACACCTGCGTTGCTGTTTACAGCAAATTCTAAATCTGGATTTGGATTTTCTAACAAGTAATCTATAACCTTAAACGTATGTTTACTCATTAGTGGCTCACCGCCTGTAATTCTAAAGGTATGCATATTGTCTTTGGCTTTTGGAAACCATTCCCAAAATGCATCTGTATAAGGATTGTCTTCGCTGTTTTTAAAATGAGTTTGTACGTCTTGTCCACCATTGAACAACATTTTTTCTAACTTATATGGTCCGTGTTGTTTTATTTCTTCTACCCATTTAGTACTGAAGTTAGGACCGCAGTAAGCACATTTAAAGTTACACACATTGCTAAAACTTACTTCAACATAACGTGGGTAAACATCTTCGTGTCCTTTTAGTTTACTAATATCATCGTGATCATCAATACTAAAGCTGTCTATACTTTTATATACTCTATCGCTGTATGTAGTTTTAGTACCGTTGTCTTCTACTCTCCAACAGTAGTCACACTCTTTGGGACGCTCTCCATTGAGCATCTTTGTACGTTGTTGTTTTTTAAAACCAGTATTGTGTAACGCACTTGGATTATTTTTTAATTCTTCTAATGGAATTTTATGAGGACTAGGGTGATGGCAACTGTGTGTTAAGCCATTGCCTAAATGCATAGTAACTTGAGTCCACTTGGCCAAACAGAATCCAGGGCCAGTCTGGTCCAGCAGTTTCTTCATACTGCTTTTGGTTTTATCGTTGACTGCTACTCTTCCTTGTTTGTCCGGAAATAATCCTGCATCATTAAGGGTTCTGGCCATAATTATAAATCATCCTATTCAAGTGTATCTTCTACTTGATCCTCTCTAACTTGTGCTCCAAGTCTGCTAGGATTGATATATACTTCTTTAAAGAAACGAGAACCTTCTTTACCTAAATCAGCAATTTCTAAATCAAGTTCTGATCTAATATCATACCCTAGTTTATTACTTTCATCTTGTAATTTTGTATAGTTCCATTTCATTCCAGTTCTAGGACATAGCTGATCAGAGTCTTGTTCAAAGTTTGGTAATACGTTTTCTTTAAAGTAATTAGATAACCAATCAAAGTCTCTAACGTTTTTCCAATCCCAACTTTCTCTTTGAATGTTTGTCATATGACAACCAAGTCTAGCACCATAGATTGCCCATAGTCCGTTCTCACTATCATCGCCAACACTCATCCAAGTTAGTAGTCGTTTATAATTTTTATTGTGTACTTTTTGTTTTAAGTATAATGGATCTATTACATCACCGTCTACTAATCCCATCTTAACACCTTCACGGAAACCCGCTCGCCATGCTTGTAAAGGACTAGCATTATTCATAACGTCACAGTAAATATTATTCATTTGTACATAATTAATATTCCAACAGAAATCAACCTGAGCTCGTTTATCTCCTGCTGGTGCATTCTCGTGTGTTTGCATTCCGTACACAACTTGTTTTGGCCAACACTTAATACCACCGTTACCATATACAAGGCCGTTAACTATATTCTTACCAGCCCAACTTATTACGTCAGTATCTCTAATACGTTCCATATCTATTTCAATGCCAAAGAAATCTTCTTTAACAATGTTATCAGCATCAATACCAATAAACCTATCTGTCTCTGCTAAATCTGCCGCGGCTTTGTGAGCGGCATCACTTCCAAATACACCATGACTTCTTTTAGCCCACGGTGCTTTCTCAATTAAATTATTGTAGTTTTCATCTGCGTTAGGCTCGTCATAGCTGATAAAAACAATATCAAATTCGTTGATACTAACCATTTTGCTCATGTGTTACTCCATTATTTGTTGTGTTTACTGTTATGTAATTATTCTTATATATTACTAGTGGATTGTTTGGCCACTTAAAATTTAGATTAACTCTTGAATCTTCTTGTAGCAGACTACCAACCGGTACCTCAAAAGCACCAACTAGATTATCTATGCTGTTGTCGCATACTACAAACTTTAAGTGTTTACGTCCGTCAAAGTAATATAACTCTGAATCTTTAATATCACTACGTATATAAGCAACATTATCCACTACGTTAATATTTATGTTGGATTTTTGTTGCACATTTGTTTGTAGTATTTTTTTAGTACCCAAGAAGTCTTGAGTTTGTATTATACTTTTAGACAACGACCAACCATAATTACTAAAGACAGTTTTTGCATATAAACTAATATTATTCCAATCAGCTGTTTTATTAACATCTATCGAAAGGTCAAGTAATTGCTTTCCGTTTTTAAATAACGTTAATGGGTCAACTTCTATACTACTAATTAAATAATCTGGATCGTTTTTTCTAGTAATATAGATATCTAATAGCTTATTTTCTGATGAAGCTATTTCAGTTATATCACTTAAATTCTTTAATCCCCTGATGTTTCTTTTATTTGCTTCTATAAGAATCTTTGCATCTTCGTAAAATATTTTAGCAAATATTTCAGTACCAGTAGGATCAGCATCATATTCAAATGGAACTAGTTTATTATGTTTAGCTTCAATAATTAATGTAGTACTACGAAAATCAATATCCCAGACTTCGTTTACTATATCCCATATCATTCCATATCTTTTTAAACTAGCTTTGCCTTTGATAATCCGTTTACAGACAGGATTCCAAGACTCTGTCTGCATATACCTTTCAGGATCAGTAACTTCTTTAGAACTGTTACTAATGCTTTTTATCTTACCAGAATCTTTTTCAAAGATAATATAATACCGCCTTTTATTATAATGCGGATTAATCCCTTCGTTTCGCTGTGCTTGTAAATGCTTGTTGATGTCCATCAAAAATTTCTTTTGTTAAGAACTCTTGTTCTCCGTAATATAAATTAGTATGCATAGCAAAGTTTTGAATTTTAACTTTAGCTCCGTTACTAATCCAAGTGTTTAGTCTATCAGTCCACTTAGGCCAAAATCCTACACAACCATCACTTAATGTTACTGGCATATTAACCAAGTTAATCATATCATTATGCATATTCTTATCTTCATATAATATTGCCGTATTAAGTATACTATGCATAACGTCGTTGTTATAATACTTTGGTCTGTGTTGTTCTTTAAAATATTTTGCAAACACATCTCGCCAATTTTGTTGAAATGGATCTGCTAGTTTATGATATGCTAATGCTAAATCTGTGTCGTGTTTAAAATAATACATATTACCATATACAAGATCCATATCGTAATCTTGTTTGTATATTTGTAATTTTTTATTTTCTAATATTTCACCTTTAAAGTTATGAGACTTGTTAAAGAAACATATATCATATTGGTCAATTAAAAATTCCCATATACTAGTATGATCTTCTTTTACTAGACTTGCTGGGTCAATTACTATAGTATGTAGATAAGGTGTTGCCCAATACAACTGCCAATCGTTGCATCTAGTAATTTCGTTACTACCATAAGGAAGTTCTATCATGTGATCAAACGCATCATGAAAGTGGTGTGGAATTCTATCTGTGTAGTTAGTAACTAATGTTACACTAGCATCTCTGTTATTTGTTTTAATACTGTATGCCAACGCCGTAGCTTGTTCATACTCAAAATCTTGCATTGCAGGTATTACGTAACCTTGACCTTGTTTAGAAATTTGTTCTTTACTCATGTATTGTCTCCAAGACTTTGTCTTTGATTCTACCTAATGCTCTTTTATTCATAACGTGTACATCTTGATTGTTATGTCTTACTAAAATATTCTTCCATTCTTCTTTTGGGTCGTGTGCAATAAAAACCCACTCGTTGTCATTAATAGCTTCAATGACATCATCTTTCTGACTCATATTAATTAATGGTGTTCCATTAAAGTTTCCAAACAAATCATCTTTACCAATCATTCCTGTAAGAACATGAACTGCTATACTAACACAATAGTCTGTTCTAAATAATTTACTTGGAAAGTTATACAAGTATTGATAGAACTCATAATTATCTGCTACATGAGCCCACGTATCAAAAAACATTTTACTGAATTCACTTCTATCAAAGTAAACTACAGTACTCCACCACATCTTAATACCTGCATCATATAACATTCGTTCTCGCTCAGCAGGAGGTTCGTTTCTTAAAGTTAGTGCATTATCAAACATTATAATATGTTTGTCTGTATCAAAATATTTTAACAATACATCAGTCTTAACTATATAATCAATATCCAATAATAATGTTTGTTCAAATGGACTGTATTCAAAAATTTTGTGTTTGTTGCTATTACTGAACTGAGCATTAAACTCTGTCCACGGACTATCAAAGTGACGTCTGTGGTTTTGCTTCATCTCGTCATTGGTTGTTATAATATAATCAAAGGCTTTATTGATTAATTTTTCATCTTGGCTTTGTTCAAGCCACTGTTCAGAGCCTTCATCTGTGATTAAAGCCACAGGAAGTTTAAGATATTTTTTAACATATAAGGCGGCAGTTATTGCCATACTAACATAATCTAATTGATCATTGTTGTAAGCAAAGAAACATACGCCTTGTTTATCGGCATATTCTTTCATTACCAATCCATTATTTTCTTAATATTTCTTGCCTTCTTTAGACGTTCGTTCTCAATATCAAATTCTGTAGTAGCACTAGTGTAAGCATCAACAAGTTTATCCATAAGTTCTTTCAAACTTTTTACAGTAATAGGATTCTCTCTACTGTCAATTACAATAGCACTTTTCTTTTCCATATCCATTAGTGTTTTTATAAACGCAATCGTTTCGTGATTAGCAATAAACACACCACCAAGATAGTGTACAATTTGTAATTGTGCTACTCTGTTTCGGATATTTCGTTTTTGATTATTAATAGTTAAGGCATAGTTACTGAACTCTAATGCCTTTTCAAGTCTTTCATCCATACAGGGTATACTCCTTTATTCGTAATATAATTATATACGTATATTATAAAGTATTTATCGACTTGTGTCAATGGTTAATTATGGAGTGGGATATTGTGGTCCACTTGCAACATCTACGGTAGTCCAAGCTTCACTTAATGTAATTGTTGGTGCATTTCTAGCTAGGAATTGATATAAGTTAGAACCTATAGTAAAGTATGAGGCGTTACCATCTGATGGATTTGGTGTTGTTGCTGGAACAGAATATCCAGAAGTTAATGTTACTGGTTGTGTTATAGCAAAAGTATCATCTTCATCTTCTACTAGAATAACTTTAATATAAACATTAAACTTGCCACCAACTTCTTCGCCTTTTAATTGTAGTCTTATTCTTCTACTGTTGTATTCGCCATACACATAAACATACGCATATGCATACGCATAGTCGCCGTTTGCGTACCTAAACACACCAGCATCTAATATTGTATTCCAAGCACCATCGTTGGTTATTCCATTATAGAATCCCATTGGTGCTAGTGTACTTGTTGATAATATATCTTTAGGATCAGCATCGTCTTGTACTAACTTACAACCCTCAGCTCCAATTCTTATACTATCAAACTGTTCAAATATTTGTCTCCAAGTATCGTTACCAGCTGTTCCTCCAGATTGCATACTTAATTCAATACTTAACTCTCCACCTGCATTAAAAAAGTGTCTAGCTTCGTTATAATTATTAAATTCAAATTTATGTACGCAATACAAGTCTTGATTCCAAGCTGTAGTATTTGTTGTTGATAAAACATCTAATGTCATGTCTGACCAGTCAACTTTAAACTTATCAGTTTCAAATGTTGCAACTTTGTCAACTACTGCATTATATAGTACAGGTGAAACAGGATCTGTATGACCTGCCGCTAGTTTTGATAGCAATCTAGTAGGGTCATCACTAATATGATATTGTCCAGCATTGACTTGTACAATAGCTTGGTTCATATCGTTTGCTTCAATAATTTTACCTGCTTGAACTGCTGGTGTTATTGTAGCACTAGATTGACCCCATCCAAATCTTCTGTTGTCATTTTTTGTATTATGGTTTACGTCAAAGGTATAGGTGCCGCCATTCCAGATCTCATTATAATATGTAATAAGATCATTTAAGTGAGAAGCTTTTATTTTCTCGCCTGTGTATACTGTAGCGGGCCTATTTAGCATTTACTTTACCCCAACTATAACTTCTATAACACCTTCGCCTTCAGTATTTTTCTTTTCTAAAGCTCTGCCAACAACGTGTGTCCATCTAATATCATCTTTACCTGCCATAGCATGACCAGGTACATTACTTGATACAAGTCTATCACCTTTGTTAACTATACCAGTAACCTTACAAGGAACTCTTCCAAGTAACGCAACAGCTATAGTAGATAAACCTTCTGGCGTTTCAATATTTGAGTTCATTAGTAATGCTGGGTTAGTAGTAACTACACCAAGCATCTTTGGATCTTTTTCGTGTAACGTTTCGCAAACTTCTTCACCTTTGTGTCCTTCAACTGAATCGTCACTGAACATAATTACTGTTCCAGGCTCGTGTTCTTTGTCTGCTGTATACATCTCTGCAACGTCAGCGTATTGTGCGTGTGTAGCAGTTCCACGAAACAAGTAAGTCTTGTTTACGTTTGATGCATCGGTTGTCATATTAATACCAGCTTTGATTGTTGCCGGTCCAGCAACTGATGGATTACCATTATCTCTGAATAAAGGTTCAATTACTGTTTCACTAGTGTTAATTATAAAATCTTCATATGAGCTTGTAATCGAAACTACTACTCCATTTGATCTAGTAATAAACACATTCTTGTCTGTGTTGTCTGTTGCCTTAATAGTAGCAAAACTACTACCAGCATCCATACCCAGCCACTTATTTGTGCTTCGCACACTTAAGATTTTTGTTTCTGGGTTCCACCAAAGTTGACCCTCAGTTGGTTTAGTAGGTTCTGTTTCACTTGCAAAATTTTCTAACAAGCTAACAGAGTTCTGTGCAATAGTTTGTCCATAGCCTACCCAATCTTTACCAACGAGTTTTAAATTGGTTGTCTCATTCAATGTATTGTCTGCTACACTGATATCAGACGCACCACCAAAAGTAGTGTTGTTATATCTATCAATTGTATATGCCATATTTAAACTCCTGCTCTAATTCTTAGAGTGTATAGTACCTCTAATTTTCTGTTGTTACTTTTTTGGATAGGATGAAAAATTAAGTGTGTTAAAAAGTCGCCGTTGTCAGTAATTAGTGCTATCTCATCAAACACAAAACTATCAGCGTCATCAAAATCTGATGCGTTGTCTAATGCTGGACCACTTGCGTCCGGTTGGTTGTAATCTAATACAACTTTACATTCTAAGTCTGTGTATGGTTGATTCTTAGCATTGTTTACTGTAAATTCGGTTACAGATACTTGTAGTGGTGTTGTTGTAGCATTGGCTCCTATCGTTGCCGGGCTTGGTGAATATAATCCACCAGTTGATCCAGAAACTTTAGGGTCTTTGTATGTAACGTTGCCGTTAGCATCAATGGTAGTACCACCATAACCAAATGCCAATTTTGCAATAAAATGATTATTGCTATTAGTAGTCTGATTAGCCATAGAATTTGCTACAGCCAATGCAAAGTTCTCAAAGTTAATTGCATTGTACTTGTTTAGTAGCACTTCTTGGGAATCAGCGTCTCTAATTACAACGTGACCTTCAACTCCTAGATGTGATTTATCGTTTAATGTTTTCATATCCTAATCCTTATACACTATTTATGATATTCATAATCTAGTGCTATAACTCTATACCTCTACCAAAATCTTGCAACTCTTGTGCAGGTTCTGATACAGGTGTACTCAATAATGAACCGCCTGTTTGATTATAACTTACAGTATCATTAGCAAATGTAAGTTGATAGTTTGATATTTGAACTACAGCATCTCCTGTATCTGCTGATACTATAAATGTCTGTCCTACTGCTCTTTTCATTATTTTCAATGTAGTAGCATCGGTTTTAGCATATTCAATTATCTCTCCACCAATATACACAAGTCCTGTGTCATCAAATGCGGTTGTACTTGCTAGTGATAAATCTGTACTATCTTCATCTATTGCAGAAGTTAGTGTAGATTTTCTAGATTCAAGTAAGGCATATGCTTTTACATTGCCTGCCGCATCTTGTATATGTGTAAACGTTCTTGAACTATTTGCTGTTGTATTTCCTGTTTGATTTGTTTGAACATTAATACGCAACAATTCAAGTGGGTTTATGTTTACAAAACTATTTCGCTTCTCACCTTCATTGACATTAAAGTTATATGGTGATAAGAAGTTTATAGCTTCAATAGTATCTGCTGGAGTACTAGTAAAGTCTCCACCTGTTACTATGTCTGTGCTATCTGCTCCAACATATGTAGTTCCATTAAATGTTGGAGTAAAATCTTGTGTGTTCATTGTAATTACGTGTTTAGGTGTTTCCGTTACTGTTAAAGTAGCTTCATCAATAACTTTATAATTAGTTTTGACTGTACTTATCTTTGTATGGAACGGTTTAATATCTTGTATGTAACCTAACGCATTAACTAAATTATCTTTTTTATAAGCTCTTGAAGTAGTATCAATTTGACTATCTATTTCAACTTTGACATATGTTGTTTTTCTAATCCAGTTTGTTTGTGCAAACGAACTTAATGTGTAATCAATTATACTAAAGAATAACTTATTCATCTTTAATTTATGATATTGTACAAATATGTCTTTCTTTAATGCTTCAATAAGAGTTTGCCAGAACCCAGCTACGTTAGCATGGTCCCAACCTCTTGAGTCAAAAGGAACATTATCATATCCACCTGTTGGGCATAATAAATCTACATCAAATTCAACTGTACTATTTTTCTTGTGTACTAGAATCCATTTGTCTTCATTGTAGTAATAAATTTCACTTCTGTCAAGTTTTAAATCTGTATCATATATTGGTAACTGAACTACCTTATCTAATGTTTTATCTATTGTAGTTTCAAGTTGATCACTTGATGTAACTGTAGCTGTATAATTTAAATTACCTAAGTATGTTTCTAATTTATAGTCTTTCCACTTCCACAAGTATCTTGGAAAATTATTTGCAACTAGTGTTTTGTTCCAACTATCTCTATACTCATCATACAGATTAACAGTAGTTAATAAATCATTAATTGTTATAATTGCATTACGTCTAGCAGTAATTAAATTATTAAACCAAGTTTGTCCAGAGTCTAAATCATCTCCGTACTTATTAAATTTATGTAAAGCTGTAAATGGAATTTTACTAGAATCTTTATCCCATCCTGATAAATTATATTTCATACCTTCAACATAATATTCTGGAATAGTATCTAAGTCTTTTGTTATCAACGTCCACTCGTTGTGAGATTTAAACTTGTCTCCTGCCTTATTAATTTGTAATACTGTACTTGTATCTTCTACATAAAAACTAACATTGTCAATAATAAATGTATTGTTATCTAATACTGCAAACCAACTTATTCCATTCGCTGATGGGTTTTCAATAATATTAGCAACATCAAATGCTGATAAAGTTCTTGTATCATTTATAGTAGTTTTATTTTTAACCCAAAAATAATATACATCATCATAGTTACCTGTGCTAACATTATACTCTTGTTCTTGTGTATAGTAATAGTTTGTCTCTTTAGCTACAGTATCATATATTATATATGCTTCGCCGGTAGCAGGAACACCAAACATTTCTTTTTGTTGCTCAACACTCTCTGCGTAATCATCTGGTGCTACTGTAGACTTAATCCATTCCCAAACTACAATTTCACTACCTGGAAATAGTTTACCCCACATATCTTTTCTATATGAGTTATCACCTTGATCATAATCAAAGTAACGAACTTGACTTGTATCCCACCATCTAGTACCTACTTGTTCACTGCCCCAAGCATTATCATTGTCAGTGAAACGATTTTCATCTGTTGTTGTATTATAAATTGCATTATCATTTACATTACTATAATCTAAATTTTGTTCAGCTATACCAGGTATAACTTTTCTCATTGGGTCAAATGCTTCTAGCTGTACCTTTGTTTGATTTGATTTATGATTGTATATAATAATACTATCAATATCTGTATTGGTTGGTCTTGCTATTGTCTGTCTTACTTCATTTAGACCTGTACCAATAAGTGACGTACTTGAAACATATGTTCCACGTACATTGTTAGTATCTCTACTTGCTACAACTATTGTTCCTGTTGGTAAATTCCAATGTGTTTTTGTTAGTGCTGAATCTCTCTGAGCCGTTGTTGCAAACCTAGTAGTTACTAATGGCATAACAGAAACTGCATTCCCACACTCTTTAATAAATTCGTCTATATAAAAAATTCTACCCGAGTTAGTTCCACTTCCTAATTTTGTAACTTTATGTATTCCATCTATATTAGGAGTAGTGGTTGTATTCAATAACATAACAAAGTCTCCAACTTGTAATCCATGATCGGTATTTGTTGTTACTTCTGCATCGTTACCATCTGATGTTGCTGTACCTGCACAAATTCCACAATGTGTTCCGTCTGTACTTTCTGAGTATAATGGAACATTGTTCTGTGTTACTTGGAATATATTGTACCCAAAGAATTTTGTGTTAATACTTTCAACTGAAGCATTTTCATATTCACTATCATCAGTGACTAGTATATTAAATGTTGCTGGGTCTAAACTTGAATCAACTGGTACTCCACCAAAGTCATTTATATCAAACGTATTTTGAATTGTTCCTGATGCGGCGTTCAATGTTCCTGTATTAATACCTGCTATTGAATTAAAAGTAGTATCACCAAGTAATAATGAAGTTCCTTCTGATACTATTTTGATTCTGTTTGCATCTGCTGTAATTGTTACTTCAGTATTACTTGCTGAAGTTAACGCATTTTGAATTTGCGTAATAGCTGAATTCATTGTAGTATCAATTGGTGCTGTAACTGTTGTAGCAGTATATGCTGTACTTAATCCTAGTATAGTTTGTGCAGAACCAGTTACTGATAATGTAATGTTTGTACTTGTTAATTTTAATCTATTTGAATCAGCTGATGCAACTACATTAGATAAATTTGTTGTATTATTAATTTGCTGAACTATTTCTGATAAATTCAATGGAGTTGATTGCTGTCCAATTTCTGTAGGAGGTGCAACTACACTTCCACCTGCAAGAAATCCTAAATCTGTATTACTTGAACCTGATGCTAACGTTAATGTTGCTGTAGGATCTGTTGTAGTAAATATAATTTGAAGGAATCCAGAATTAGCAACTAAACCAGCTGTTACTCCAGTAATTCCTGCATTGTTAATTTGAGCTACTATCTGTGCAGTATTCATATTGTCTGGTACGTGGGTTAGTGTTATTACTACTGCATCATTCAATGATGGTGCTGACGTAAGAGTTAACACTTGTCCATTAACTGTCCAATTAGAAGTTACTACACCTGCAACTGTTACACTAGCAACACTATAGGTAGTGTTTGATAATGTTTGATTTATTGTATATGCTGTTTGAATAATAGGTTGGTGAGTTACAGTTATATCAACTGTCTCACCACCTACCATTGCTGGGTTGTTAATTGTAACAACCTGTCCTGCCACGGTATAGTTGGTAGTTGGTGTACTGTCTACTTCCACTTTTAGAACACTCCAAGTACTTGGACTTAACTGGGCCGAAACTGTAAAATCTGTTTGTGATGCTGTAGCTGTATTTGTTTCTGTAGCATCTGCTGGTGCTTGGTTTGTTGCTGACTTTGTTTCTACAACATCTGCTGGCGTTGTATCAAAGTCAACTATAGAACCATTAATTGTAATTTGCTTACCCGTTACATCATTAATACTTGGGTTAGCAACGTTACCTGTTATTACTGCATTACCTGTAACTATTGTAACGTTTTCTGTTTTAGTAAATCCAATACTTACTCCATCAATAATTAATGTCTCACTTGGTAAGAATGTTGGACTTACTACAGTACCTACTGCTTCTATATCTTGATATTCTGTTGCTGTATCATTAAATGTAACCGTAGTACCTGCAATGTTTGCAACTGTTCCACTAGGAAATACTGGGTTAGTCACTGTACCTATTTCAGTTATATTAGGTGCCAGTTCAGTAAGTCCTGTAAAATTAACACTACATTTCCATAGTTGACCGTTGTGTCTTACTAGGTCATCTTTTTTATAACTTGTAGTTGAATTCCATGTTGGTATTGTTGCATATGAGTCTGTGGAATCAAAAACATATTTCATTTTTGTTAAATTTGCTATATGGTATTTTGTTTCTGTTGTTAATGTTTCTCCACCAGTTAATATGTCTGAACTTGAATCATCATAACTTAATGTTTCAAATGTTGTTGCTACATCATTTATAATTTTTGTTGTATCAACACTAGTTAGGTCAATAGCTAAAGGTAAGTTTATAATATCATTTGATACTAATTCCATTTCAAATGGTTCTTGTAAATCATCATTACCAAGTGTAGACTGTCTAAACATATATTGTTCAAAAACTGATAAACTTGTTTTACCACCGTCAAGTAATGTTGATCTTCCAAATCTTTCAACTGCACCTTTTGTACCTTGTTGTTTAATACTACCTTGGTGAAATCTTGTAATAGTATTTTTATTCAGTCCTAATCCATCTAACCAAACTTTATCTATATTACCAATAGCTAAATCTTTTGATTTAGTAATAGACTTATTAAATTCATCTACATCTGTTCTGTAAATATCGTCAACGGCTTGTACTGCACTATCAAAGTTTTCAACAATATGATCACCAAACACTAGATAACCTGGTGCTTTCTTTTCACCATTCCATTCTTGTGTAAGTTGACCTCTAACTAATAATCTATGTTGTCTTTTATTTTTTACGTCATCATATACAGTGACTCCTAATGCGGTTGTATTTTCAAATATCAATGCGTGTTCAAAGTTCGTACTAGCGGTAGTAATACTTCCAATAAGTTTTTGGTTTTTAGTTTCAACTGATACTATTCCATCTTTTCTTGATATGCTTAAATCAGTTTGTTCAATCTTATTGCTGAACATATCAAGTATGCTATTATTGTTATAGCTTAATTCGTTGTAAGGATAAACCGATCCTGACTCAGGAGTATAAGTAAGTCTTCTTCCTATCTGTAATATATAAGTATCATTTTCTTCAGCAGTATTTGTCCAATTAACAAAGTCAGCCGCGTTTTGATCACCTTCAAACTGTAGGTTATATCCTTGGCTTTCTAAATATTTCCAGTAACCTCTAACAAAACTATAAACATCTTGTATCTTACTAACCTTACTGCCAAACTCTAATGTGCTAGGTGTACTTACAAATTTATTATATCTTCTTACCGTAGCACCGTTAATAGTCTGTAATTCAAAATCTGTTCCATTGCTAATATTAGGTTCAAAGAATTTAAATTCTCTTTTATTATCTGCTACACCAGTTACAGTATATGCATCTGGAGTTTTAGTAATTAATACTATAGATGCGTTAACAAAATCATTAGCTGTACCTTCATACATTGAGATATTATAATCACTATCGCCAAATTCAAAATCACCATAGTAACTAGTTTCTCCAAAGATGTTTAATAAATGTTTACTACTATACCCTTCAAGTTTTTGTAATAATTTTGTTGTTAGATTATTATACAACTCTTTAAAGTTTTTATCTAACTGTTTTCTTAAAATGTAATTATGTTGAGCCTGTGATATTCCGTTAGCTACATATGATACTTCTTTTAATTCTAATTCGTAACTAACTGTTACACCGCTCATACTATCACTATACGAAAGTATAGGTTCACCTGTAAAGTGTGTTCCTCTACCTACCATACTTGTTGCAGTAATTTTGCCACCTGTGGATTTAAATCTTGCAGTACCTAAAACACTATCGTAGCTATCTAATAAGTAAAACTCGTTTGTATCAGTTAATCCTGAACTACTTAATATCTTAATACTGTTAATAGTTTTATAAGTTTCACCAGGCATAGTAAAACAAGAACTATTTAAATATCTTTTAGTATATGATGTATAGTAATCTCTTACCTTGCCAGGTTGAAAATAATCTGACCATGCTCTAGTAGGATTTAATTTTAACATAGCATTAACAGTCATTGCCTGACCTAATGCAGATTGACGCCATTCTATTTCTACAGGACCCCAATCACCAAACACAAATTCTTGTGCGGCATCTGAAGCTGTAGGAGCACCTAGTACTGTATCGGGATTTACTAAATCACCGTTTGTATCTACAGGACAATTATTAGTAAAGTCCCAATAACGTCTTGCATATTTTATATCTTGTTCTGTATCTGGCGATGCTTGTGGTTTTACAATACCATTTGATAATGCATTAAGTAATGCAGTTCTTTTTGTAGCATCAGTCCAACTAAAGTAGGTATCCCACCAAGTAGGCTTAAATGAATAACCTAACATATGCCACGGTGTTAAGTGTGGTGTAGAGGTGCCAAATACCGTCATATAAGCACCTTTATAATGTCCTGGTAGTTTGTTAGTACCAAACTTATTACCTATGCTTAATGAGCTGTAATTCCAAGTAAATGGATCAGTTTGATCATAATAGTTCGCAATATTTAAACTTGTCTTTTCATTTTTATTAGCCCAAGTTTGATAAAACTTTTCTAAATAATTATCAATGTCTGCTAACTTATACCAAGTAGATATATGTTGACTTGGCATATAATCTGTAGCACTTTTATATTTGTCTTTGATACAATAATCATCTCTATACATTAAATCTTGTACAGGTAGTCCTGCGTAAATTCTTTTTTCTAAATCAAACAATGCCGCGTGTACAGGATCAAAGTTAGCTCCAGTTACATCTGTAATTTGTCCAGTTAGTGTATAAGTATCACCATCGTGTGTGTACAAGGTTGAACCAACTACTTGTGGTTGCATACCATAAGCTAATCCAAGTTTAACCATACTAGGTGGAATATAACATTTGTTATCCATTTGGTTGTATACTACATTAAGTATTGGATTAGTGTTAACATTATCAAGTGCCGCATATGTAAGTTTTAAATATACAGTATCACCAATTATATCATAATCTGTGTCTTTTAATAATATTCTTTCTACTTGTTTATTATTTCCATCGTTTTCAGTTAGATATACATATACATGATCTCTGATATTTTGATCACCGTGTATATCAAATTTTGTTTTAAATTCTTTTACAGTAGTATCTGTTATAGTAAATGTTTCAATATCATATGTGTTATGATATACCATATTAGAATTATTATAAAGTTCTGAATCTTTTTTATTTCTAATAATTTCTTTAATAGCAGATTCAGTTAAAAGTTTTATACTAGAATTATTTGATCCTACAGTATATAATCTTTTAACCTGTGCTAAAAATCTTTTTCTAAATGCATACCAATCATTAGCCTGTTCATTTAATATTGCAGTTATGTTTAAATCTTTATCTGAGTAATTTATATCATGCATTATACTAATGTCTGGATGCACAAACATTGTACCTCCGTAATATGGAGTATGAACAATGCTAGAATAATTATTATCACCAAACATAGTTCCAGAGTAACCTGGATTAACTGTAAGTTTGTCTAACCAATGATCGATTGTTTCACTCATAGTAAATTCATATATACGTTTGTTATTGGCATTATGTTCTAGTGTTTCTGGAAAACTAATATTTGTTGTTGGATTACTTGCATCATTATTTGTCCAAACAAAGTCAACTAAATCTCCTGTAGTAAATAAACTTTGATCAATAACTAAAGTAGTAGCATTTGCACTTACCAAAGATGTTGGAACTGGATTACCGTTAACTTTAACATTGTAAAACAGTTCATCCCAATCTTTTGAAATTGTCATAGATGCTATTTCAGTATTGTCTGCAAGTATAGTAAAGTGATCACCATCGCTGTTTGATCCAGTAACTATTGTAATTTTGGAACCACTTCTAGTTATAGTCATATCTGGTATTGCATTACCTCCAGGATTCTCAATATCAACTGGTCCTGCTAGAAATGTAATAGTTTTTCCTGTTAAATTATTTAATGTAAATGTTTGTTCTACACCAACTAAATGTCTAGTCTTTTTAACAGACTCGTTGTAAGTGCCATCGTTGTTGCATTTAGCTAATACAGTTACATTACCTTTAACAATTACATTATATTCTTCTTCGGGTCTCCAATTATTTTTACCAACTGGTATAGTTAATGCTGTGTCGGGTATTGTAATTTCATACTGTTTAGTTTCTTTGGCGCCTGTTAAAGTTCCTGATGGTTTATAAAATGTTTCTAAGTTTCCTGAGTTTTTAATATGATTATAACCTGCTAATGGTTTTGCATATCTTATATTTTGTATTGTATCGTCATATGATTTTTTGTAGTTTTTAGTTAGTAAGAAATTTTCAAATTCATACTCTGCACCCTTAGGTGTATCTTTATAACTTAATACATGATTAATTTCAGGATCAACAAATGTTCCTGTTCCAACTTTATATCCAAAAATCTTTTCACCGGCAAATCCTGTAGAGTATATATCTTCTAAAGGAATACCTTCACAGTTATAAAATTTGTATAATGGATACTGATTAATTTTTGTTTTTTGTTGACCTAATGTAATTGTATTATTTTTATAATAAACATCTGCATATCTCCAATCTGCGTAAGCAGGATTTGCTACAGAGTTAATTTGCATAACATCATTATCTGCTAAAGTTTTTATAGCAACAAAGTTCAAAGCTGTTTTTTGATAAACTTTAGTATCACTATTATCTATATAAACATATGTAGCATCAATTGGAAGAACAGATAAATCTTCTCCACTTACTACACCATAGTCAATTTTACCTACTTTATTTGCTACCAATGATTTTTCTGCATAGTTCCATAAATTTAATTCTTCATTGTATTCTATAATTGGTCTCTGTGCAATTCTATTTTCATTTAGTATTTCAGTAAAATCATGTGTTGGAATTAACTCTTGTACTTTATTAATAGTAGCAAAGTTAACCCAGCTATTTGTTCTACTCCAAGCAGTTTGATATACATCTCCTCTATCTATAACAATATAATCTTTGTTTGGTGTTAGTGGAGCCTGGTGATCCCATTTTTCGTTATCTTCATCGTGTCCATCTAGTGAATTAATTAAAGCAAGTTCGTTAGCAGTTATACCTGCTACATTTGTTGCTGTCCATTTATTATTACTAAATGTAGCATCAACTAATTTTTTAAATGAAACATCTTTTGTTGATGCATCTACTTG